>Ga0187780_10000138_pt1 | contig 57404 bp, 55 predicted proteins | sample 1015_Q2_SP10_20__FD_132429 | JGI IMG/M metagenome (GOLD analysis project Ga0187780, IMG submission 132429) | Tropical peat soil microbial communities from peatlands in Department of Meta, Colombia - 1015_Q2_SP10_20_MG | ecosystem: Environmental > Terrestrial > Soil > Wetlands > Peat | place...
GGCAAGTTCATGGTCGGCCAGTACGTGCTGCGCGGCGGGTGCTGCGTGACGCCCGAGGACCACGTCCGGGCCAGCTACCGCAACTTCTTTCCTCCCTCCGCGAGATGGGCGTTCGGCGGCCTGCGGGTCGCCATGGACGGCTGAACGGGGGCACGGCGATGACGGACGCCCGAGTGCCACCGGTGGCCGACAACCCGACGATCGAGGTGCACCTCACCGAGGACGACCTCCGTGGATCCCTCGAGCGGGACGTACGCGCCGGCCTCAGCGCGCCGCAGAAGTCTCTGCCGCCGGTGTGGTTCTACGACGAACGCGGCAGCGCCCTGTTCGACGAGATCACCCGGTTGCCGGAGTACTACCTGACCCGCGCCGAGCGCCGGCTGCTCGAGCACCACGCCCACGAGTTCGCCACCGTGAGCCGCGCCGACACCCTGGTCGAGCTCGGGGCCGGCACCTGCGACAAGTCGCGGGTCCTGCTCGACGCCATGCACGCCGAGGGCACCCTCGGCCGGTACGTGCCCTTCGACGTGAGCGACACGACGATCTGGGGCGCCGCGAAGATGCTCGTCGACGAGTACGACGGGCTCGCCGTGCACGCCGTGGTCGGTGACTTCCACCGCCATCTGGAAAGGATCCCCGTCGGGGGCCGGCGGGCGGTGGCGTTCCTCGGCAGCACCCTTGGCAACCTGGACCCGGCGCAACGCAAGCGGTTCTTCTTCGACCTCGACTGCGTGATGACCAGTGAGGACACCCTGGTGATCGGCACCGACCTGGTCAAGGACAAGGCGCGACTGGTGGCTGCCTACGACGACGCCGCCGGGGTGACCGCCGAGTTCAACCGCAACGTCCTGCACGTGCTCAACCGCGAGCTCAGGGCGGACTTCGCCGTCGAGCGCTTCACCCACGTCGCCCGGTGGAACGACGCGGAGTCCTGGATGGAGATGCGCCTGCGCTCCACGGCGGAGCAGACCGTGCGGATCGAGGCCCTGGAGCTCGAGATCGAGTTCGCCGACGGCGAGGACATCCACACCGAGATCAGCGCCAAGTTCACCCGTGAGGGGTTCGAGGCCGAGCTCTACGAGGCCGGCTTCTTGACCACGGCGATGTGGGAGGACCCCGAGGGGTTCCTGCTCACGCTGGCCACGCCCTACTGCTGAGCTGCGGCCGCGGGAAAGGAGGGGCGTGATGGGCAAGGTGGTCGCCGGGATCACAGTGTCGGTGGACGGGTACGTCACGGGGCCCGACGACGGCCCCGGCCGGGGCCTCGGGCTCGGTGGTGAGCGCCTGCACTACTGGGTGTTCGGAGGGCCGTGGCGCTACGACTCGCCAGAGCGCGGCGAGGCGACCGGGGAGGACAAGGCCTGGATGGAGGAGGTGATGGGCCGCAACGGTGCGGTCGTCGCCGGCCGTGGCACCTACGAGGCGGCGGGGCACTGGGGGGACGTCAACCCCTGGGGGTTGCCGTTCTTCATCGTCACCCACCGGCCGCAGGAGCAGCCGCCGGGCGACGACTTCGTCTTCGTCGGCGCGCTCGACGAGGCCGTCGAGCGGGCGCGGGCGGCGGCGGGGGACAAGCAGGTCCACGTCATGGGCGGCGCGCAGATCATCCGCCAGGCCCTTGCGGCCGGCATGCTCGACGAGCTGTCGATCATCGTGGCGCCGCTCATCCTCGGCGGAGGCAAGCGGCTCTTCGAGGGATTCACCGAGTCCGTCGAGCTCGAGCACCTCGGCGTCCACCAGTCGCCCTACGCGACGTTCATCGACTACCGCGTGCGGCGGTGAGCGCCCGGGCGGTGATCGCCCGGGCGGTGATCGCCCGGGCGGCGGGCGATCACCGCCCGACAGGCTCGGAGACCGGGGCCAAAGGGCCCTATCGAGGGCGCCGCGGGGGCGCGAGAACCAATTCTGGGAGGCGATTCGGCCGGGGGTCGCTATGGCCGGAGGGACGACCGGGAATGCAGTGCCAGGGCGACCGGGCGGTCTGCTTTCGCCGCTCGTCTCGTTCCTCGGCCATCGGATCGAGCACGAGCTATCCGTTCCCTGGTTCCGCCGTGACAACGAACTCATCCACCGCATGATCGGCACCGGCGAACGGTACGCAGGTTTCTTCTTTCCCGAGGTACGCGGCATCGAGCACGTCCCCCGACAGGGACCGGTCCTGCTTGTCGGCAACCACTCGGGACTCTTCTACATGCCCGACGTCTGGATCACCGGTCTGTCCGTCGTGCGAAGGCGCGGCCTCGAGCAGCCCTTCTACGGGCTCGCCTACGACCTTCTCTTCGCCATCCCCGGGATCGAACGGGTCCTGCGGGGGCTCGGGGCGATACCGGCCGGACACGAGCAGGCCGAAGCCGCCCTTGCCCAGGGTGCCCTCGTCCTCGTCTATCCCGGTGGGGACTACGAGGCCTGCCGACCCTGGTCCGAGCGCGACCGCGTCGAGTTCGGCGACCACCGCGGGTTCGTGAAGCTCGCGCTGCGTGCGCAGGTTCCCGTCGTCCCCGTTGTCGCCTACGGGGCGCATCACACGGTGGTGATCCTCTCACGCGGTGAGCGCTTGGCTCACGTTCTCGGCCTGGACCGCCTGCGCATCAAGGTGTTCCCGATCTTGCTCGGCCCACCGTTCGGCGTCACGTCCGTCCTCACTCCTCCGCTCCCTCTACCGGCGGCGATCACCGTCGAGTTCCTTCCGGCCCTCGACTGGACGACCATCGGGCCCGAGGGAGCGGACAACGAGGAAGCCGTGGAGCGTTGCTATCGCGAGATCACAGATCTCATGCAGGTGACCCTCGACCGATTGCACGCCGAGCACCCCCATCCCCTGTTGCGAGGCGTCACGCACCTCCTGCAGAGTGGGCCGTCGCATCTCGAGGTCCCCGCCGCCTGACGGGATCCCCGGGCTGACGGTTTGGCGGGAGGGCGACCACCAGAAGGTGTCCTCATGCAGCGTCGGAGTGCACCATCCCCGACACGGCGAGGGCCCGGTGGACGAAGTCTCGGACCGCCCCCGACCACAAGAACCCGATGTGGCTGCCCTCGAACCAATGGATGGAGGGCTCCTGCCAGTGCTCCCACAGGGCGCGCACCTGGCGGTTCGGGTGGACGAGGCGGTCGGCGAGCCCCGCGAAGATGAACCGTCGATCGAGCGCCACCTGTGGGGGAAGGGCCAGCGGGGAGACGACCCGGTGGACGACGCGAGCCCCGTCGGTCAGCTCCGCGAACTCGGGCAGGCGGCGGAAGGCCGGCGGGGCGTGGCGCTCGAAGAGCTCCGCGAAGTCGGCGGCCGGGACACCGGCGATGACACACGAGAGGTCGCGTTCGGTGCCCGCCACGACCGCGGCCGTGTAGCCGCCCAGCGACAGCCCGAAGAGGCCCACCTCGTCGTGGTCGTGGAGTCGGATCCAACCCACCAGGCGCCGGGTGTCCCACACGGCCTGGGCGACCCCGTGGACCGTGTCGAGGAGGTCGTCGTTCGGGAACCCGACGCTGGGGAGCTTCCCGCTCCGGCGCGGCCCGTGGAGGGGCATGGTCGGGAATGCGAGGTTGAGGCCCAGGACGTGGTGCAGCCAGGCCGCCTGGAAGGCAAAGAGGTCGGCTCGCGGGTACCCCATCCCCGCGCCGTGGAAGCCCACCAGCCAGGGTCGGGGGGTGCGATGGCGCAGCACCCAGGCGTGTGCGGTCCGATTGGGGCCGTGGGCCAGCCAGCGCGCCCGGCCGGGCTCGCCGGGATGAGGGTCGTAGTCGCTGTCGAACTCGAAGCGCTCGAACCCGAGGCCGAGCAGCAGGCGGGTCCGCCGGATCCTGGGCTCGGCGGGTGGGGGGGGAGGGAAGTAGGCCGAGGGGTCGTCGAGCCAGCCCTGTCGGCCGAAGAGCTCGATGGCCTCGGCCACCTCGGCGCGGATGCGACCGTACTGCTCGGGCGCCAGGGGCCGACGCACCAGGCGGGCCGCGCTCAGCAGGGATTCGTCCGCCAGCGCCCCGAGGGCCAGGGCGGGACTGGGGAACGGAACCGGGCCTCCGGTGCGCTCCCGGACCGGCGTGAGCCACCGCTCCCAGGCATTGACGTAGAAGCCCGCAGCTCGGCCCACCGGGCCCAGGCGGGCGGCAACGAAGCCCCCGTGGTCACCCAGGCTCCGAAGTCCCGCGCGCGCAGCGCCCCGGACCAGCCCGGCGAGCTCCCGGGCCACGCGCGTCGATCCTTGCCCCCCCATGCCTCCCCCGTTACCCGGGCTCGTCCGCCGACGAGGCCGAGCGGCACCCAAGCTAGCGGCGACGCGACACCTTGACGAGCGCCGGGCGTCGGTGCTCCCAGGAGCACGGCGATTGGCCGCGACAACCGATCGACCATCGCCGGAGCCCTCCCGTCCGTCACCCCGCAGCCACCGGTTCCCATCGCACGCTGCGCGCCATATCCTCGACCTGTGAGAGCGTTGCTGTTCGAACACAACCTCGCACGGGAGGCCGCCGCCAAGATCGGGGGTGAGATCAGCCCCCGGGCATTCGTGTCGCCCCTCGCCCCGGTTCGCCTGGCAGAGGTCCCCGAGCCCCGCCCCCCCAACGCCGACTGGGTCGTCTGCGAGACGATCGTCAGCGGCATCTGCGGCTCCGATGCCAAACAGATCTTCCTCAACGGGAGGCGGGACAACCCTCTGACGGCGATGCTGTCCTTCCCCCATGTCCTCGGGCACGAAGCCGTGGCTCGCCGCTCGGACACCGGCGGACGTGTCGTGCTCAATCCCTGGCTCTCGTGCGGCCCCCGCGGCATCGACCCCCCGTGCCGCGCGTGCGCAGAGGGCCGCTACCCGTCCTGTCGCAACTTCACGAGCGGCGTTGTGTCCGCAGGCCTGCACCTCGGCAACTGCGCCGCGGTTCCCGGGGCCCACGCCGAGAGGTTCTGCGCCCACAACGGACAGCTCTTCGCGGTTCCCGCCGACGTGAGCGACGAGGTGGCGGTGTTGGCGGACCCGGCGAGCGTGTCGTTGCGCTCGATCCTGCTGCACCCTCCCGAGCCCGGCCTGCCGGTGCTCGTGTACGGATCGGGCACATTGGCATTGGCCGCCGTGGCCTGGCTGCGCCAGCTCCACCCGACGACCGAGGTCTGGGTGGCGTGCCGCCCCGGAGCGCGCGCCGCACTCGCTACCAAGATGGGCGCCCACGCGGTGCTGCCCTGTCAGCCCGACGCGCTCGTGCACGAGGTGGCACGGCGCTGCGGCACCGCAGCGCTCGTGCCGTGGAGCAAGCGAGCCTGGCTCCAAGACGGGCCAGGGGTCGTCTACGACACGGTCGGCAGCACCGAGACGGTCGAGACATCCCTTCGCTTGCTCGTCACCGGCGGCGCCCTGGTCATCAGCGGGGTGGAACCGCCGGGGCGCTTCGAGTGGACGCCGTTGTATTTCAAGGAGTTGCGGGTCATCGGGTCCAATGCGTTCGGCGTCGAGGACGTCCAAGGGGTGCGCAAGCATGCGTTCGAGCACTACTTCGATTTCGCGCTGAGGGGTCTCGACCTCACGCCACTCATCACCCACCGGTTCCCGCTCTCGGACTGGGACCAAGCGTTCATGGCGATCGCCGACCATCGTCGAACCGGGGCCGTCAAGGTCCTCCTCGAACCCGAGGCCGGCGTCCGTGACCTGGACTGACCGAGGGCTTCCGACCCGGCTCAGCCCTCGTGTTCGCCGACTGCCGGCGCTGGAGCCGGTTCCTGTCCGTCGGTGCCGAGCAAGACGCGGGCATTCGACCTTGCCAGCTCCTCGGGCATGAGGCCCAGCGCGACCACGTCCTCGATCAGCTCCTCGGGGCTCTTGGGCCACCACGGAGGTGACACGGATCCCTCGATGGTCCTCGGGTCCACCGGGGCGCGCTCGATGGACGACTGGTAGACGGCGAACGCCAGCTGGAGCGTCTTCACCGCCGTCTCCGCAGGAAGTTCCGGCTGGGTGCCGGCAAGGAGCCCGTCGACGAATCCCGCCGCAGCTCGACGGAAGCTCACCTCGTAGCGGTCGTCGATGTCCGTGACCCGGGACCGGGTCTTGCCGCTCCCGACCATCAGCGGTGGCAGGTCATGCAGGCGCCCACACAGGCGTGTCACCCACACGAATCCCGAGGTGCCCTGAACCTCGAAGAACTCGTCAGCGCCGTACCAGTCGCTCGGGATGAACATCCCGGGAGCGTGGGACACCTCCATCAGGCCGAGCAGGTCCTCTCGGGTGTACTCGAAGAGCGCCACCATCGGGGTCTCGAAGAAGAGCCGACCTTTGCGCACGACTGCCTGCACGCTTCGGATGTCCTCGTCGACGAGCCACAGTGCCATGGCGTACTTGTGCATGACGTCGTCGAAGAGATGCCCGCCAGGGCTGCGGGCGTCGAAGCGCCAGAGGTACCCCTCGGGATCCTGTGTCGCCTGGAACTGCGATTCGGTTTCGCCGACCACGGTCTTGATCCTGATCACGGTCGGATCTCCGATCACGCCCTCGCGGATCAGTTGCTTCGCCCGCTCGAGCGGCGGGTAGTAGCAGCAATTCTCGGTGACCCGGAAGGTGACCCCTGCCTGCGCACACGCATCGATCATCCGCCGAGCGTCCGATACCGAGTTCGCCAGCGGCTTCTGGCACGACACATGTTTGCCGGCACGTGCCGCTGCAAGGACGTGGTCGACGTGGAGGTAGGTCGGACTCAGGATCTCGACCGCGTCGATGTCGTCAGCCAGGAGGTCATCCAGGGAGTCGTGGACCCGGGGGACGCCCCACTGGTGGGCCAGACGCCGCGCCCGCTCCCGCTTCGGGTCACACAGGGCGACGACGTCGCACTTGGGATGCTCCAAGTACCCGGGGACGTTCAGTGCACTCACGTTTCCGACCCCGACGATGCCCAGCCGGACACGTTCCATTCGCCTCTCCTGTCGAACGCTCGTGCGATCGCCACCGGCCACCGCAGGATCACCCGCCCGGCGTGCCCGGCGGAGCGGGCACAGGGGTTGCCGATGTCGGGTCCGTGCACACGAAGACCGAGCTGCCCGTGCCGAGCACCGGCTTGAACCTTCCCTGCTCGGCCTGCACGAAGGCCTCGCACGACGGCGGCGGGGACTTGAAGTGCGCCACGGTCCAGTCCACCGGCGGAATGAGGCCGCCCCCGTTGTAGTCGGTGATCTTGTTGATGGCCGCCACCACCTTGGCCTGAGTCGGATGCGGACCGGCGGCGCGCAATCCGGTGACGAAGAGATCCGCGTTCAGCCATCCGTCGAGGGCGACCTCGTCATACGTGGCACTCGGCTCGTAACGCTGCATCGTCTGGAGGTACTGGTGCATGCCGGGATAGACACCTGGGTAGGCGGCATCCGCTTCGAAGGGCACGTGCTCGACGAGCAGGTACACGCCGTTCATGAGGGCGGGGTACGCGGCCAGCTGGTCACGGTCGTAGCCGCTGAACCACACCTGGCGGATGGACCCAATGCCGTTCTGCTGCAGCACGCGCGACAACGCGATGTTCCCGCTCAGATCGAGGCAGCTCAAGACCACGTCGGCATGGTGCGCCTTGATCTGCAGCGCGTCCGGGCTCAGATCCGCCCCGAAACTGATGGCCAGATCCTGATAGCTCACGGGCACCCCGAAGTGCTCCAGCGAATTCACCGACAGCTGGCACCCGGCCTTGGACTCGGTGATCCCATAGGCGAGAACGGCCACCGAGTGGCCACCGATCTGGTGGACGAGGTTGGCATCGGTCCCAAACATGGTGGTCGTGTCGAGGTTCGAGCCGTTGTGGCCGAAGAGGTTGGGGCCGTCTCCCCAGTCGGCGTTGATCTGATACCCGAAGGTGGGCGTGTGCTGCTGGACCAGGTACTTCGCTGCCGCGAAGAAGGGGGTGCCGACGCCCACGACGGCGAACACGTGGTCCTGGGTGACCAGTGTGCGCGCCATGTCGCTGTCCTGGGTGGGAATGCCCTGATCGTCGAGCTGGTACTTGAGCACGAGCCTACGGCCGTCGACCCCGCCCGCCGCGTTCACCATGTCGAAGTACGCCTTCACCCCGTCCACGATCGGGGCGAAATCTGCTGACACGGGCCCGGAGACATCGGCGAGGCTTCCGACGTCGATCTCGGTGGCACTCACACCGGGAGCACCTGCCTCGTCGGCTGCCCCCGACAGGCTGCACCCACCCGAGACCGTGACCAGCCCGAGCACGGCCCCTACCAGGGCCACGCCGATCCGACCGTGGCGTCCGCCCGGCGAGGGCGTGCGCATCGTCCTGCGCCAGGAGCGATGCGGGTATGGCCTCACCGGTCGGAGGCGACAGCCTCCGCCCGATCCCCCTGTCCCCACGGCGCACCTTCTTGCCGTCCAAATCCGTCACGGCCAACGTAATGACGGGCGATGCGCGCCGGAAGGGTCGGAAGTCTGTTTGGCAGGTCGTTCCCCGGTGCGGGCGACGCCAGCGCGATACCGTGGCGGTCGCGGGGACAGGAGAGGCCCTCCGACGACCCAGCCCGGCTGAGGAACCCCATGGAGCAGGTCGAAGACGCTCGACGAAGGGGCGAAGCCCGCTCGGACGCGCGCTACGGCGTGGCCCGAGCCCGCCTGTCGGTTGTCAGGGACGCTCGCCTGACACTCGGGGAGATGCTCGACCGCCTGGCCCGGTTCCGGCTCCATCGCCGACTGGTGACCGAGCTCGGCACCGATGGAATCAGTTTCACGTACGCAGAGGCCGCTGAGCGCTGTGCTCGGTGGTCGGGTGCCCTCCGTCGCACCATCGCGCCCGGCGACCGCGTGGTGCTGGCCCTCCCCAACAGCTACGCGGTGTTCCTGGCCAGCATGGCCGTGTGCCGCGCCGGCGGTATTGCCGTGCCGGTCAACAGCAGGATGCGCTCGAACGAGATCGACTACATCATCGAGGACTCACAGGCGAAGCTGGTCGTGAGCGACGAAGCCGAGCTCGCCGAGGTGGAGCATGTTTCGCCCGCGGTCCCGGCCGATCCCGACGGCGTGGCCGCCATCTTCTACTCCTCGGGGACGACCGGCAGGCCGCTGGGAGCCCAACTCACCCATCGGTCGTTGACCGGCCTGGCCCGCCTCTTGGCGTTGGTCCCGGTCCGGGAAGAGGGGAATGAGGCGGTGTCGGGTCTTCCGGTGGCCCATATCGCCGGTTTCTCGATGCTGGTCCTGCTGGCCGGACTGGGCATTCCGGCGTGCCTGCTCAGGAGGTTCCACCCCGTCGATGCTCTGGACGCGATCGAACAACGGCGGGCGACGATGTTCATCGGCGTCCCCGCCATGTACCGCATGATGCTCGAAGCCGGCGCCGAGCAGCGAGATCTCAGGTCGGTGCGACTGTGGGCGTCGGGCGCCGACGTCATGCCGAGAGAGCTGGCGCGACGCTTTCAGGCACTGGGAGCGGCGCTTCGGCTCCCTCGTGGTCGCCGGACCGTGGGGGTTGCCGCCTTCATCGACGGCTACGGCATGGTCGAATCCGCAGGCGCGGTCGCCATCAGGTTTGCCCCGCCGGGACCGGCCTCGCCGCGGCTGGCGTCGCTCGCCATCGCGCGGCCCGGTTGCAGGTTGGAGGTGCGCGACGACAACGGCAGGGTCGTGAACCAGGGCGAAGTCGGTGAGCTCGCGGTGAAGGGCCGCGTGGTCATGCGGGGGTATCTGGGGAACGCAGACGCCACCCGGAACACCATGACCGACGACGGCTGGCTGAGAACCGGAGATCTCGTTCGGCGGAGCCGCTTCGGGCTGGTGGAATTCGTCGGCCGGAAGAAGGAGGTCATCAATCACGGCGGCTATTCGGTCTATGCAGCCGAAGTGGAGAGAGTCCTCGAGGAGCACCCGAGGATCCTGGAAGCTGCCGTGATCGGCCTGCCCGACGAGCAGAAGGGGGAGGTGCCCGTCGCCGTTCTTCGTCTCCGGGCCGACGCCTCGCTGGGGGAGGAGGAGCTCCGGGGCTGGCTGGAGAGCCGTGTCGCGGACTACAAGATCCCCCGGGCATTCAGGTTCGTGGACGAGCTCCCCCGAAACGGCACGGACAAGGTGCGCAAGGCCGAGCTCGCTGCGCTCTTCGCGGCGGACGCCACGCCGGCGCCGGTTCGGCCACTCGGCTGAGCCATACCGACACGCTCCGGGTCGTCGGGATCGGGCCTGCGGCCGCATCGGTCCCGGCCGGAGCCGGCATGGGCCCTTGGACCCTGGGTCGTGCGCCGGCGTTGTCGGAAGATGGCGTATCGCGTGGCGCGCACGCGCCAGGCGGGGCGAGCCACGCGACGGGAGGCTCACGATGCGACGAGCTGGACCGCTTGACGGCGCCTTCTTCGGACTCGAGGCTCCTGGGCACCCGCTGCACGGGATGGCCATCCTGGTGCTCGACCCGGCCACGGTGCCCGGTGGGTACTCGTTCGCTCGGTTCCGCCGCTCCATCGCCGGCAGGTTGCCGGGGATCCCTCCACTGCGCCAGCGAGCCGTGCCCGTGCCGATGGGCCTCGCCCGCCCCGGTTGGGTCGACTCCGAGGTCGACATCCGCGACCACGTGTTCCGCCATGTGCGCACGGGGGCAACCCTGGCCGACGTGGCGTCCTATGCGGCGGGGATCGCCACGATACCGCTCGATCGTCGCAAGCCTCTTTGGGAGATGCACGTCGTCGAGGGCCTCGACGACGGATCCGTCGCGATCGTGGCGAAGGTCCACCATTCGCTGATGGACGGCATCGCGGGCATGGAGTTCCTCGCCGGCATGTTCTCCCTGGGACCGCAGGCCGACCCCGTCAAGGAGGTCCACGGCGCCGGCCGGTGGACACCGGGGCCGACGACGGCGCTCGCCCTCGCCGCGCCCGAGATGGCCGGTACGCCGCTCCGTCTGGCTCGAGCCCTGGCCGAGACCGGCCGCGCCGGATGGCGCGTGGTGCGGATTGCCCGCCGCCAGGGCCCGGTCGCCTTTCCCCAGCCCGCGAGCATGCGCTGGAGCGGCCCACTCGGGTCGCGCCGTTCGATCGCCTTGTCCTCGCTCCCGCTCGCCGAGGTCAAGGAGGTGTGCCGAACCAGCGGCACAACCGTCAACGATGTGGTGCTCAGCGTCGTGGGCGGGGCGTGTCGCGCCTACCTCCTCGAGCGCGACGAGCTGCCGGCCACCTCGCTCACCGCCGTCGTGCCCGTCTCGACCCATGAGGTGGATGGAGGTCGCCGGGACGGGAAGGCTGCCGTGGACGCGGCGAACGCTGTGTCACTGATGATCGGGACCGTCGGCACCGAGATCGCCGATCCCCTCGAGCGCCTCGTCGCCGTCCACGAGGGGATGGTCAGGGCCAAACGCCTGCACGACGCGCTGGGCGGGAACTGGTTGACCAAGTGGGTGGGGGTCGTCAACCCCCTTGTCATGGGCGCAGCGTCGCGCCTCTACCTGGCGCTGAACATCCCGCGCCGGGCGCCGATCGTCCCCAACGTCCTGGTGTCCGACGTGCCCGGTCCCCCCGTGCCCCTCTACTTCTGCGGGGCTCGCCTCATGGGACTGTTCCCCCTCGGGCCCGTCTACGACGGTGTCGGCCTCAACGTGACCGCGGTGGGCTTCGCGGGGTCTCTCGGGATCGGCCTCGTCTCGTCGCCGAACGTCGTGGACGACCTTCCCGCATTGGCGGCCGGCCTCCGCGTGGAGTTCGACGCCTTGCGCGCCGTGCTCTCCGTCAGCTCGGCCGCGGCCCCAGGCAAGGGTTCAGCCGGTGACGGGGGCGCCCCTGCAAACGGCACGGGACCGACCAGCCGCTCTTCGCAGTGGTCGGGACCGGCATCGATCCGGTGACCTCACGCTTTTCAGGCGCGCGCTCTGCCAACTGAGCTACCCGACCTCGTGGCCCCGGGAACGGGACCGGGCGGTCCTGACGGGATTTGAACCCGCGACCTCCGGCTTGACAGGCCGGCGTGCACTCCAAACTGCACCACAGGACCCCGCTGGGCCAATCGCCCCTCTGTGCGGCACCCCCAACGGGATTCGAACCCGTGTTACCGCCTTGAAAGGGCGGCGTCCTCGGCCGCTAGACGATGGGGGCTCGATGCTCGTTTTGGGCCTCCGAAGGTTAGCAGGTCGCCCAGATCGCCCCTCTGTCGCAACCCCAGGCCAGGGGCTATGCCGACCCGTGGGCCGTGCCGTCCCGCACCAGCTCCCAGGTGGAGCCCTCGGGGGAATCGCGGACCTCGACCCCGAGCGCCACCAGACGATCGCGCACCTGGTCGGCGTCCGCGAAGCGCCGCGCGCGCCGGGCCTCGTCTCGAAGCGCCAGGGCCATCTCGACGTAGGGCCCGACCACCTCGGTGGGATCGCGTGTCCCGGCCCGCGCGATCTCACCCAGCTCGGCGACCATGGCCCGCAGGGCGGCGCGTCCCCGGTCCATGTCGTCGGATTGCAGGGTGTCTGCGCGCCACGCCCACATCTCGGCCTCGAGCTCGAGGATCGCGTGCACCATGGCGCCGGCGTCGCCGGCGTCGCGAGCCTGGCGGAAGGCCTCCTCGTGGGCGCGGACGGCCTGCAGCAGGGGTGACGCGCCGGCACTGGCGCGCTGCCCGTCGCCTCCGGGCCCCGCCTCCGCGGTGCCGGCAAAGGCCGCGGCGCCCGTCGGCCGCCGGCCGCCCCCGGCTGCACCGGCGACGAGGTCGGCGGCCATCTCGGCAAGCTGCGTCAGGGGAACCGAAACGCCGGACCCGAGGGTGTGGGCCCGTCCGCCGGCGCGCACCGTGACGACGCCGTGGCCTGCGACCGAGGCGGTGCCGGCATCGAAGTCGAGGCTCAGCGCCGTGTGCTCGTCGACCCCGAGCACGAAGGTGCCGCTCGGCAGCTCCCGCTCCATGGCGGCGAGCCGCTCCTCGCCGAGATAGCAGAAGCGGGTGTCGTGCGTGCCGCCCTCGGCGTTGTCGTAGTGGGGGATGACGACTGCGGGGAGGCCCAGGGGGGCGAGCAGGTCGAGTCCGTCGACCCAGCGGGGGTCCTCGCCGACCTTGTAGATCTCGTACACGGGGACGCTCACGACGCCCAGGGTGAGCGCCGCGGCCGAGGCGAAGGTCACCGCCCCGCCGAGCGTGAGCTTCTCGGCCAGCACCGAGGGCACCAGGGTCCCGCGCCACTGGCGGAGCGCGTAGGTGGGGCTGCCCGGCCCCGCGAACACGAACGGTGCCGCCGCCAGCTTCGCCACGATGGCGTCACCCCGCGGGCCCTCGAGGTCCGCCGCGGATCGCAGCCCCGCGATCTCCAGCTCCGCCCCCACGCTGTCGCGGAAGTACTCCTGTGCCCTCGAGGCGATCTCCGACGCGTTGGTCTGGAACCCGAAGGGCGTGTCGAGCATGAGGCCGCGCACCGGTCGCTGCTCGAAGCGCTCGGCCACGGCCCGGTGCACCTTGACCATGGTGGGGGCGGTCTCGCCCGATCCCATGACGGTGAGCAGCCGGACGCTCACGGGCGGCCCTCGTCGGGCAGACCCTCGGCGAGGGCGTCGACGATCTCGGTCTGCAGCAGGCTCAGGTACCCGTACACCGCGAACTGCGGTGCGCGGGGATCGTCCCGGGGCACCTCCTCGATGTCCTCGGAGATGTCGAGCTGCGTGCCGAGCACGAGGCGCAGAACCTCCATGGCGTCGAGCCATTCGTGCACCTGCTCTTCGTCGAGGAAAGGCTCGTCGACAGTGGCCGCCACGGTGTCGAGGGAGCGGCGGTGGCGGTCGAGCAGCGAGGCGCCGGCCATCCGGCCGTATTCGGCCTGGGCGTCGCCGTCTGCCGGATAGGCGGGCGGGTACAGCCGGATGGCGGAGGGGTCGTTCTCGTGGATGACCTCCTTGGCCTGCTCCGGCAGCGACCGCAGCAGCTGGCGCTCGGGGCTCGACAGGTTGAGGCGGTAGCGCCCGTGGCGGTCGCGCCGCAGCCGCCGCATTCCGATCACGATCCCTGCTCCATCGTCGCCCACAGGCCGTGCTCGTGGAGCCGGTACACGTCGAGCTCAGCGCGCTCACGGGCCCCCGAGGAGACGACGGCTCGGCCCTTGTGGTGCACGTCGAGCATCAGCTTGGTCGCCTTCTCGCGGCTGTAGCCGAAGAGCTTCTGGAAGACGTAGGTGACGTACGACATCAGGTTGATGGGGTCGTTCCACACGATGACCAGCCAGGGACGGTCGGTGGCGACGTCCTCTCCGCCGACGGGGAGGTCGACCTCGACCGGCGCGCTCTGTGTCACCGTCCCGGGCGCGAGGCCGTCACCCGCGTGCTCGACGTGTCGGGGCCGTCACCGGCCGCCCGCGCCTGCCGGCCGGCGCCGCCCACCTCTGGTCGGGGCCGAGGCAAGGGCTCGGGCTCGTGCCGAAACAGCCCGTCGTAGAACCAGAGCATGGCCGTCCACACCGTGACCGCCCCGGCGACGTGGAACCCCACGAGCAACGCGGGGAGATGCGTGAAGTACTGCGTGTACCCGATCATCCCCTGGACGACCATGGCGAGGACGAGCCACCGGCCGCGATCGAGCGTCGCCTCGGGCGCGCGCGTCCGCGCCATGGTCCATATCGTCACCAGCGTCAGGGCCACGAGGAGCAGGACGATGCCGGAGTGGACCCGCGTCATGTCGGTCAGCGGGATGTGAAGACGCGCCGCCGCCTTGCCGCCGGCGTGCGGACCGGTCCCGGTCGTCGCCGTGCCGGCGACGACCGCCACGAACAGCAGGACGACCATGGTCCGCGCCAGGACGACCACGCGGTGCTCCACCCTGGGCCGACCCGGTGCCGCGCTCCGCCCTGCCCGCAGGCAGAGGACGATGGCGTCGGTGAGCACGGCGATGCCGACGACGAAGTGGGTCATCACCGCGAACGGGTTCAGCTTGGAGTAGACGACGACCGCCCCGATGAGCGCCTCGGCCACGATCCCGGCGACGAGGCCGCCGGCCAGCCAGGTCAGGTCAGCCCGGCGCGGGGCGCGACGCCAGGCCGCCACCAGCGCCACCACCGCCACCAGGGTCACGGCCACCACGACCATGCGGTTGGAGAACTCCACCACCGGGTGCAGGGAGAGCGGCGGGGTCAGCTGGTGGCGGGCGCAGGTCGGCCAGTCGGGGCACCCGAGGCCCGAGTCGGTCAGCCGGACCGCCCCGCCCGACACGATGTTCAGGGCGATCACGGCCAGGTTGACCTGGGCGACGCGCAGGAAGGCCCGTGGGCTCACGACGTGGTCACGCACCAGGGCGCCATGGTACCGGCGTCCCGGCAGGCCTCCCGAGGGCCCCCGTCGCTTTGTCCGGTTCGGGGCCCGGGCCGTAGGCTCTGCGCCGATGACCTCGCTTTCCCCCGCCATCTCCGGCATTCGCTCGCGCGGGGTGCGGGTCCGCAGCTACGTGGCACTCACCAAGCCCAGGATCATCGAGCTGCTCCTGGTGACCACCGTGCCGACGATGTTCGTGGCCAAGGGGGGCGTGCCCTCGGTCGCCCTGATGGTCGCCACCCTGGTCGGCGGCGCCCTGGCGGCGGGTGGGGCGAACGCCATCAACATGGTGGTGGACCGGGACATCGACCGGGTCATGCACCGGACCCGGCACCGGCCGCTCGTCACCGGCGAGGTGACGCCCGCGGCGGCGCTGGTGTTCGCCGTGGCCCTGGAGGTGCTGGCCTTCGCCGAGCTGTGGGCGGCGGTGAACCTGCTCTCCGCCGTCCTGGCCGTCTCCGCGACCCTCTTCTACGTGTTCGTGTACACGTTGTGGCTCAAGCGCACCTCGAGCCAGAACATCGTGATCGGGGGCGCCGCCGGCGCGGTGCCCGTGCTCGTCGGGTGGTCGGCGGTGACGGGGCATCTCGGGTGGGCGCCCGTCGTGCTCTTCGCCGTGATCTTCATCTGGACGCCGCCCCACTTCTGGGCGCTCGCCATCCGCTACCGCGAGGACTACGAGGCCGCGGGTGTCCCCATGCTGCCGGTGGTGGCCACCGTCGAGCGCACTGCGTTCGAGATCATCGTGTACACGGCGCTGCTGGTCGTGACCACGCTGGTGTTCGCGCCGGTGGCCCACATGGGTCTGCTCTATGTGGCCAGTGCGGCGGTGCTCGGCGGGCTGTTCCTGGTCTACGCCGTGCGGCTGCACCGGGAGGGCACACCACGGGCGGCGATCGCCCTCTTCCGTTATTCGATCACCTACCTCACGCTGCTGTTCGTCGCCATGGCGGTCGACGTCCTCGTCCGCGTGCGCTGAGGACCGCGGTGCGGCGTCGTCGCCGTCTCGTGGTGTGGGGTGGCGTCGGGGTCCTCGTCGCCGCACTCGCCGTGGGGCTCGTGCTGGGCACGGCCGGCTCGTCGGCTCAGGCCCCGTTGCTGGCACCGCTCCCCCGGTTGGGCGGCGGGGCGCCCGTGGCCCTCACGGGTGCCCACGGCCCGCACCGGCCGACCGCCATCACGTTCTTCGCCTCGTGGTGCACCCCCTGCCGACGCGAGCTCCCCGAGATCGCCGGCGTGGCCCGTGCCGAGGCCGCGCAGGGCGGGCGGGTGGTGTTCCTCGGGGTGGACGGCAACGACGACCCCGCCAGCGGGCTGGCCTTCGCCCGGGCCAGCGGCGTCACCTTCCCGGTGGCGGTCGACGCCACGAGCAGCGTGGCGCCCCGCTTCGGCCTCTACGGCTATCCCGACACCGTGTTCGTCGACGCCGGGGGCGACGTCGCCGGCGTGGTGCGGGGGCCGATCTCGGCGGCGACCCTGCGGCAGTGGCTCGGTCGCCTGTCGTCGGGCTCGGCCTGAGCCGTCCTGCGCCTGCGCCGTCCTGCGCCTGCGCCGTCCTGCGCCTGCGCCGTCCCGGCCGTCGCGTTCAGCGGGCGCGCGCCAGCTCCAGCGCCAGCGTCACGGCCGCCTCCGGGTCCTCCACGCGCACGATCCCGTCGTCGGGCTCGCCACCGCGCCCGAGCTCCCAGGTGCCCAACCCCACTACGGGGGTGCCCGCCACCAGCGCCAGGGCGATCTCCGACAGCGTCCCGTAGCTCCCGGCGATGGCCACGACCGCGTCGGCGGCCCGGATCACCAGCGCATTGCGGGCCTCACCGAGGCCGGTGGGGATGGCCACGTCGACGAAGGGGTTCGCCCCGGAACGATCGGCCCCGGGAAGGATCCCGACCGTGAGCCCGCCTTCCTCGTGTGCGCCGCGGCAGGCCGCGGCCATCACCCCGCCCCGGCCTCCGCACACCACCACGGCGCCGGCCCGGGCGAGGCGCCGGCCGACCTCCTCGGCCTGGGCGAGGACCTCGGGCGGCGAGTCGTCGCCGCCGGCGCCGACCACGGCGACGTAGAGGGCCGGTCCGGTCTCGCCGGGCATGGTCATTCCCACCGGAAGGTCGCCGCGGCGGCCAGCGGCGCACCGACCGCCCACGCCGCCAGGACGACCCACGACCACGTCGGGACGCTCGTGCCCAGTCCGAGCGACGCGTGCAGCGCCTGCGACAGGGCCGCCGCCGGGAGGAGCTTGGCGACGGCCTCCAACCACCCGGGGAGCTTCGACAGGGGTGCGAGCATCCCGCTGACGAGAAGCAGCAGGAGCCACAACGCATTGGCCGCGGCCAGGTTGACCTCCGCCCGGAGCACGCCGGCGAGCAGGAGCCCCACGCCGGCGAAGCCGATGGAGGCCAGGACCACCACCACCACGGCCACCCCGATGCCGCCGCCCGTCGGGTGCCACCCGAGCCCGAGGGCCACGGGCACCAGCACCACGACCTGCAGGACCTCCACGGCCAGGATGGAGGCGATCTTGGCGCCCAGCAGCGACGGCCGTCCGAGCGGGGTGGCCCCCAGCCGCTTGAGGACGCCGTAGCTGCGCTCGAACCCGGTGGCGATGCTCAGGTTGACCATCGCCGTCCCCATCACCGCCAGCGCCAGGACCCCGGGCGCCAGGAACGTCACCGGGTGCGCCGTGCCGACCGGCAGCAGGTGCACCTCGGAGAAGAACACGAGCAGGAGCACGGGGATGCCGAGGGTGAGCAGCAGCGACTCCCCCCGGCGCAGGGTCATGCCCACCTCCGCCTCGGCCTGGGCCACGAGCCGTCTCACGGCGTCGTCTCCGACACGCCCTCGGCGCCGCGCACCGCGTCGAGGTACGCATCCTCGAGCGACCGGCTGCCGGCGTGGAGGCCCGACATCGGGATGTCGCGGGCAGCCAGCCATCCCGTCAGTGCCGCGACCTGTGCCGGTGTCGGCTCGACGTCGACCCAGTACTCGCCGGGCGTGTCCTCGCGCACCGCGTCAGAGCGCAGATCGAGCGCCGCCGCCAACGCGCCCCGGTCCAGTGCCGCGGGTGCGTGGAAGCGGATGCCGACACCGCCGGCCGCGGCGACGAGCTGCGGTACCGTTCCCCGCGCCACCGCGTTGCCGCGGGCGACGATGACCACGTCGTCGGCCAGCCGCTCGGCCTCGGCCAGCTCGTGGGTCGTGAGCAGCACGCACACCCCTCGGGTGCGCAACCCGTCGATCACGGCCCGGATCGCCAGCCGGCCCTCCGGATCCACGCCCGCGGTCGGCTCGTCGAGGAACACGACCCGGGGCCGGCCCACCAGGGCGAGGGCGAGGGACAGCCGCTGCTGTTCGCCGCCCGACAACCGTCGCCAGGGTGTGGCCGCCACATCCGTGAGCCCCACGAGCTCCAGGAGCCCCTCGGGGTCCTCGGGGTCGTCGTAGTAGCGGGCGAAGAGGCGCAGCACCCGGCGAGGACCGAGGACGGGGTATACGCCACCGCGCTGGAGCATGACGCCGATCATGGGGACCAGCGCCCGGTGCTCCGCCATCGGGTCGAGCCCGAGCACCCGGACCGAGCCGAAGGCGGGCCGCCGGTACCCCTCGAGCGTCTCGACCGTGGACGTCTTGCCGGCGCCGTTCGGGCCGAGCAGCGCCAGCACCTGCCCCCGTCTGGCTTCCAGGGAGAGGTGGTCGACGGCGGTCACGTCCCCGTATCGAACGACCAGGTCGCGGCACTCGACGGCAACGTCGGACACGGCGGCGAGGCTACCGTTGGGCGCACCATGATCGACATCCGGCTGGTCAGGGACGACCCCGACGCGGTCAAGCGCGCGCTGGGCCGGCGCGGGGTGGACCCGGCCGAGGTCGACGACCTCCTGGCTGCCGATGCCCGGGCCCGTGACGCGGTCGGGCGCCGTGACGAGCTCCGGGCCCGGGTCAAGGAGCTCTCGCGCCAGGTGGGCCAGGCGCGCAAGGCAGGGGACGATGCCACCGCGGGCGCGCTGACCGTGGAGAGCCGGCGGGTGGCCGACGGCGAGCGGGCCGCCGGCGACGAGGCCGAGTCCGCCCAGGGCGATGTCCGCCAACGTCTGCTCGTGCTGGCGAACCTGCCTGCTCCCGATGCGCCCGACGGTGCCGGCCCCGAGGACAACGTCGTGGTCCGGGGCTGGCCCGAGCAGCCACGGGCCTACGGTCACCATCAGCGGGTGCCCCACTGGGACGTCGGTCGCCAGCTGGGCATCCTCGATCTCGAGGGTGGGGCCAAGCTGGCCGGGTCGATGTTCCCGATGTTCCGGGGTGCCGGGGCGCGGCTGCTGCGGGCGCTGACCGGGTTCGCACTCGACCGCCACGCCGAGGCGTTCGAGGAGGTGCGACCCCCGACCTTCGTCCGCACCGAGACCATGGTGTCGACCGGGCACCTGCCGAAGTTCTCCGACGAGGCGTACCACATCGAGCGCGACGACCTGTGGGCGATCCCCACGGCCGAAGTGCCCCTCACCTCCATGCACCGCGGCGAGATCCTCGAGGAGTCCCAGCTCCCCCTCCGGCTCACCGCCGCGACCGCGTGCTTCCGGCGTGAGGCCGGCGCCGCGGGCCGTGACACCCGCGGGCTGCTACGGGTGCACGAGTTCGACAAGGTCGAGCTCTTCGCCTACGCCGCGCCCGAGCAGTCGCCGGCCGTGCACGCGGACATGATCGAGCGGGTGGAGGGCCTGCTCCAGGCGCTCGAGCTCGAGTACCGGGTGGTCGACCTGTGCGCGGGCGACCTGGGCAACTCGTCGGCGCGCACCTTCGACTTCGAGGTCTACTCGCCGGGCTGCGACATGTGGCTCGAGGTGTCGTCGGTGAGCTGGTTCGGCGACTACCAGGCCCGCCGGGCCAACGTCCGCTACCGGCCCGGCGGTGGCGCGCCGACCTTCGTCCACACGCTCAACGGCTCGGCCCTGGCGTGGGCCCGGATCTGGGCCGCCCTGGTGGAGAACGGTCGGCAACCGGACGGATCGGTGGCGCTGCCGAAGGCCCTGGCGCCGTATCTCGGGGGGCAGCTCGAGATCCCCGTGACGTCCTGAGGGACCGGCGGAGCGCCGGGAGGGAGCGCCGGACCGCGGCGTCCCTGGTCACGACGGATTCGGCGGGGGAAGTGCGGCCTGGTTGTCCGCATCCGTGTCCCACTTCTCGGTCTAATTGCGTGTTGTCTTTGCAACCGGCTAGCGATTGCTAACTCTTGCAAATTCACAACGCAATTGGTCCGAGACCCGATGTCCCGTCGGTCGCCCCGGCCGTGGTCCAGGGGCGGCCCCGTCAGCGATCCGCGGGGACCTCGAACCGATACCCGACACCGCGCACCGTCGTGATGATCGCCGGCGACGACGGGTCCTCTTCGAGATGGTTGCGCAAGCGCTTGATGTGGACGTCCAGGGTCTTGGTGTCCCCGACGTAATCGGTGCCCCAGACCCGATCGATCAGCGTGTCACGGGTCAGCACCCGCCCGGCGTTGCCGACGAGCAGCGCCAGGAGCTCGAATTCCTTGCGCCTGAGGTGCACCTCCTGGCCTCGGACATAGACGCGGTGACGGTCGGTGTCGACCCGGACGTCTCCGACGTCGAGGACACGGCCGGGCTCGACGAGGTCGTCGTCCTGGTCGCCCTCGGTGCTGTCGGCCGGTGCGCGGCGCAGGACGGCACGCATGCGCGCCACCAGCTCGCGCATGCGGTAGGGCTTGGTCACGTAGTCGTCCGCGCCGACCTCCAGGCCGACGACCGTGTCGATCTCCGCGCCCTTGGCGGTGACCATGATGATCGGGACGGTGGAGCGCGCCCGGATCGCTCGGCACACGTCGATACCGGACAGCTTCGGAAGCATGATGTCGAGCAACACCACGTCGGGGTCGACCTCGTCGAAGAGCTGCAGGGCCTCGTTGCCGTCGCGTGCCGTGGTGACCACGAACCCCTCACGGGAGAGCCCCAGCATCAGGGCCTCGACGAACGAGTCCTCGTCCTCGGCCAGCAGGACCGAGATCGCCTTCGGGGGTGCGTCCGCATTGCCTTCCGCTTTGGCGCGATGACGGGCCCCGTGCGCCGTCGACCGTGACGACGTCGCCATGGCGTCAGCCCACCTCCGAATGCGCCGGCAGGATCAGCCGGAAGGTCGAGCCCTCGCCCTCGCGGGAGTCCACCTCGACCCGGCCCTGGTGGTTCGCCGCCACATGGCGGACGATCGAGAGCCCGAGCCCGGTGCCCCCGGTCGAGCGACTGCGGCCCTGGTCGACCCGGTAGAAGCGCTCGAAGATGCGTTCGAGGTCCCGGGTCGGGATGCCGATGCCGTGGTCTTCCACCTCGAGCCGGACCTCCCCGTCCACCACCTCGCCCGAACAGCGGACGTTACCGCCCTCGTAGGAGAACTTCACCGCGTTCTCGAGGAGGTTGTAGAGGGCCGAGACGAGCTGGCGGCGGTCACCGAGCACGGCCACGGGCGGATCGGGCTCGTCGAGGATGATCTTGACGTCGCGCTGGTCGGCCGCGGCGCGCATCCGCTCGACCGCCTCAGCCATGATGAGGTTCACGAGCACCGGCTCGCGCGGCGGGGCCTCCTCGGCCTCGATGCGCGACAGGTCGAGCAGGTCGTCGATGATGCGGCTGACCCGGAAGGCTTCCGTGTGGATCCGGCTGGCCAGTCGCGACGCGACCACGGGATCCGTCTCGGACACGAGCGTCTCCGCCAGGAGGCCGAGGGCGCCCATTGGGGTCTTGAGCTCGTGGCTCACGTTGGCCACGAAATCGCGACGGATCTCCTCGAGGCGCCGGCGTTCCGAGATGTCGTCGATGACCGCGATGACGCCGAGCGTCCGGCGGCCGTCGTCGATGACCTGGGACCGGACGGCGAGTGTCCGGCGTGGCGGGCCGTAGAGATCGAGCGTGCGCTCGGCCGCGCCCTGGGTCCAGGCGTCGCCGAGGAGGTCGACGACCGCCTGCGCGGCGAGGGCGTCACCGTGGCGCCCGCCCATGAGCGCCTCGGCGCGGGCGTTGGAGAAGACCACCTCGCCGTTCTCGTCGCACACCATCACCCCTTGGGGCAGGGTATCCAGCGCCCGCCGCAACCGGATGGCGTCCGCCGAGGACTCGGCCACCGCCTCCGCGGCACGGTCGGTCACCTGCTCGAGGTGGTGGAGGGTCGGCTCGACGCCGCTGGGCTCGTCCTCGGGCACCTCGACACCCAGTCGGGTCGCCAACGCGGCCAGGCGCTGTTCCAGCGCGTGTCGGCCCGCCCGGCGGCCGAGGATGGTGGCCAGCACGATGCCCAGCACGGCCACGCCAGCCAGCGCGGCGAAGGCGATGATCACCTCGCTCTGGGGGACCGTGCTCGACGCCACCATCTCGGGACACAGCATGACAGGCGGCGGTGCGCGTGCGGGTACTGGCGCGGGCCCCGGTCGCCGTTCCCCTGCTTGAGTCCAGGGGGAGCATGAAAATACACGAAACCTATTGAAATATCTTCGCCGCGCCCGTAACGTGGGCGCCGAACGGCGGATTCGGACACGAGAGGCGGAGGACGACATGTTGTGGGCGGACGTGAACCTGTCACCTGACCCGGGCAACCTCCCAGGCGGGGCGGTCCTCCAGCACCTCACCGACGGCCTCGGCGGGTGGGCGCTCGTGATGGCCCTCGTCGGGATGGTGGTCGGTGCGGCCCTGTGGGCGCTCGGCGCACACTCCCAGAACTTCCACCAATCGTTCGCCGGCCGGCGCACGGTCCTCGTGTCGGGCCTCGCCGCGCTGGTGATCGGCGCCGCGCCCGCGCTGGTCAACTTCTTCTTCCACGCCGGGCAGGGCGTGCACTGAGCGATGGCGCTCGGCGCGCTCCATCCGATGCTCGCGGACCCCGTGTCTGGGACCGTGCACACGATCGTCGGCGCGGGCGTCGACGCGGTGTTCGACGCCGCCGGCCGCTGGGTCGCCGACGGTGCCCTCTGGCTCCTCGACGGTGTGGGCGCGCTGATGAACAGCACGACGTCGGTCGACCTGGGGGCCGGATGGTTCAGGTCGCACGAGGCGACGATGGCCGCGCTGGCCGCGGCGTTGGTCCTGCCACTGGTGTGCTGTGCCGCGATCCAGGCCGTCTACCGCCAGAGCGCGTCGACGCTCCTGCGGGCGGTGCTCGTCCATCTGCCGATGGCCCTCCTGCTCAGCGGTGTCGCCGTCGAGCTGGTCCGACTGGGACTCGCCGTCACCGACGTGCTCTCCGCACGCGTCCTCTCGGGTGCGGGCGTCGACTCCCGCAACCTCCTCCAACCCATCGGAGGCGTGCTGGCCGCCGCCGGCGTCGTCGGGCCCGGCGTTCCCGCGTTCGTCGTGTTCATCTCCAGCATCCTCGTGGCGATCACCGCGCTCGTCCTGTGGCTGGAGCTGGTCGTCCGAGCAGCGGCCGTGGCGGCGGCCGCGCTGTTCCTGCCGCTCGCCCTGGCCGGGCTGATCTGGCCCGCGGTGTCGCATTGGTGCCGCCGACTGGCCGACACGCTGGCCGCGCTCGTGCTCTCCAAGCTGGTCGTGGCGGCCGTGCTGTCGCTCGCGGTCGGCGCCATCGCCGGCGGGATCGGTGTCGGCGCCCCCGGCTCCGGCGGGTTCGCATCGGTCGTCACCGGTGTGGCCCTGCTGGCCATGGCAGCCATGGCGCCGTTCACGCTGCTGCGGCTGGTGCCCGCGGTCGAAGCGGGGGCGATTGCCTACCTGGAGACGGCGCGCCATCGCCTCACAGGGGCGGCGCGAGCACCGCTGCGGGCAGGGTCGGCGGCGATGAGCATCGTCCAGGCGTCATCGGGGGCGGGTGCCGCCGGTCTGGTCGCCGGCGGGGTCGGGTCAGGCGGGGTCGGTTCCGGGACGGGCGGGGCCGGTTCCGGCACGGGCGGGGCCGGTTCCGGCACGGGCGGGGCCGGTTCCAAGACGGCAGGAGCCGCGCTCTTCGGCGTGTCCGCCACAGGCGATGGGGACCACATCCCGTGGTTCCAGGGCACGCGGATCCCCGAGTGGGAGGAGTTCGTGGCCCGAGCGGAAGCCGAGCGGGCGCGAGCCGAGCAGGGACGCCGCGATGGTGCGTGAGCCCCGCGACGGGGACGGACGCCAGCGCTACCGCTTCGGGCCGCTGGAGCGCCGGGGGCTCATCGCCGGTTGGCGCGGCGGGCAGATCGGCGTGGTCGCCGCTGCGCTCGTCCTGGCCGTCGCCGCACTCCGGTCGCTGCCGACGGTCCCGGGACTGGCGGTCGCCCTGGGCACCATCGCCGGCGCCGTGGGCATCGCGACATGGCCGTTCGGGGGACGGACGGTCGAGCAGTGGACGCCGGATGCCGTTCGTTTCGCCCTCGGTGCCCGGAGCGTGCCCTGGCGTCACCCGCTGGCACCCTTCGCCCACCTGCACGTCCTCGAGCCGTCGGTGTGCGGGGAGGGCGGTGCCACGACGTCCGTTGGCGTGCTCCACGACCGCGCCGCTCGCACCTACACCGCGGTCATCGCCGCGTCCGGTGCGGGTTTCGTCCTCTCCGGCCGGGCCGACCAGGCGGCTCGGGTCGACTCCTGGTCGGCGTCGTTGGCGTCGCTGGCCCGCCAAGGCGGGCTCGTCCACCGGTTGCAGTGGGTGGAGCGAAGCCTTCCCGACGGTGGAGCCGAGGTCCGCCATCACTATGCGCTGCGAGGTGCCCACGGTGCCGACACGTCGGCCACACGGTCCTACGCCGGGCTGCTCGACGCCGAGGCCGTCGTGTCACAACGCCACGAGGTGCTGCTCAGCGTGACCGTCCACGCCGGCCACTCGGCTCGGGCGGTGCGCGCCGCCGGTGGCGGCGACCTCGGTGCGTGCACCGTGCTGCTGCGGGAGGTCACCACCTTGCGCCGGCGACTGGGCGAAGCCGGCGTGCGTACCGGGCCCGCGCTCGACGGGCATGCGCTGGCCGGCGCCGTCCGCCGGGGCTTCGACGCCGAGGTGCGCACGAGCGCGTCGGCCGCGTCACCCTGGCCGCCGGCACCGTCGCACGAGCACCGTCCCTGGCCGATGGCCATCGCCCCCGAGTGGGGGCGGGTGCGGGTGGACGGCACCTGGCACGCCACCTATTGGGTGGCGGAATGGCCGAGGACCGAGGTCGGTGCGGACTTCCTCGCCCCGTTGCTGTTGCTCTCGGATGTCCGGCGCACGGTCTCCCTCGTCATGGAGCCGGTCGACCCGCTGCAGGCGGCTCGGCGTGTCGAGCAGGCGCGCACCGCCGACATCGCGGACGCCGAGCTGCGTGGCCGTGGTGGGTTCCTTGCCACCGCGCGGCGTCGACGCGAGGAAGAGGTGCTCGCCCTGCGCGAGACCGAGCTGGCCGACGGCCATGCCCAGTACCGGTTCACCGGGTACGTGACGGTCAGCGCCGAGGACGAGACGTCGCTCGACGACGCTTGCAGTCAAGCCGAGCTGGCCGCGGCTCGCGCCGGACTGGAGCTGCGCCGCTGCTACGGCGACCAGGTCCGTGCCTTCGTGTGCTCGCTGCCGCTCGGGCGCGGGCTGGCCTGACCCGCTCGTGGCCGTCCCCGCCCACCAGGTCACCACGCGCCACCTGGGTGCGCTGTACCCCTTTGCATCCGAGCCCGGGCTCGGCGGCCGCGGGGTGCTGATCGGGAGGGACCTGCTGGGCAGCGCGTTCGCCTACGACCCCTTCGAGCTCTATCTCGACGGGGTGCTGACCAACCCCAACATGATCGTCTTCGGGCAGATCGGCCGGGGCAAGAGCGCGTTCGTCAAGAGCTACCTGTGGCGCCAGGCCGCATTCGGCCGGCGGGCCTGGGTGGTGGACCCCAAGGGAGAGTACGGGTCCCTGGCGCGTGCCTGGGGCTCGGTCCCCATCGCACTGCAACCGGGTGGCGCGTTGCGCCTGAACCCGCTCGACGCCCCGGCGGGCGTGCCACCTGACGACGTGGTGCGCCGGCGGTGCGAGCTGCTCGCCTCGCTGGCCGCGGCCAGCCTGGGACGCGCGCTCCTCCCGAACGAGCGCAGCGCGCTCGACCTCGCCGTGGACGCGGTGTCCGGTCGCCACCCCGTCCTGCCCGACGTCGTGGACGCCCTCCTCGAGCCGACTGCCGCGGCCGCGCAGGCCGTCCGCTCCACGGTGGACCAGGTGGCCGCCGACGGGCGTCAGGTGGCGCTCGAGCTGCGCCGGCTCGTCACCGGCGACCTGCGGGGGATGTTCGACGGGCCCACCACCGTGGGGATCGCCCTCGACGACCCACTGGTCGTGCTCGACCTCTCCTCCCTGTACCGATCGGCGGCGCTCGGCGTGCTCATGACGTGCGCGACGGCGTGGTTGCACAGCCGGCTCGCCGCAGGTGCACCGGGGAGCGCCAACGTGTTCCTCGTCGTGGACGAGGCCTGGGCCATCCTGTCCAACCTGGGCGTGGCCCGCTGGCTCCAGTCGTCCTGGAAGCTGGCACGGGCGCACGGCGTGGCCAACGTCGCGGTGCTCCACCGGTTGTCGGACCTGCGTGCCGTGGGCGCGGCCGGGTCCGAGCAGGTGCAGGTGGCCGAGGGCCTCCTGGCGGACTCGGAGACCCGGGTCGTCTATGCCCAGTCGCACGGGGAGCTGGCCGAGGCCGGCCGGCTGCTCGGCCTGAGCGACACGGAGGTCGAGCTGGTGCCGCAGCTGCCGCGCGGCGTGGCGCTGTGGAAGGTGGGAGACCGGTCGTTCCTGGTGGAGCACCGGCTCGCGCCGGGCGAGCGCGACCTCGTCGACACGGACGCCCGCATGCGTGACGCCGACGCCCGATGACGCGGCTCCTGCCGACCGTCGGCGTGCTCGTCGTGCTCGGCACCATCCTGGCGGCGCGCCCTGCCGACGTGACTCGACCGAGGGCGCGCGCCAACGCAGGGCGGCCGACGGCTCGGGGACGCCGTGACAGCGCACACTGGGCCTCGCGGCGCGAGCTTGGCCCCCTGACCGTCCGCGGTGCGCACACCGGCCGGCTGACCATCGGCCGGATCGGTCGCCGGATGCTGGCGGCCGAACGCGGGCAGTCGGTGCTCGTCGTCGGCCCCACTCAGAGCGGCAAGACCAGCGGGCTGGCCATTCCCGCGCTCCTCGAATGGGATGGCCCGGTCGTCGCCGCATCGGTGAAGTCGGACCTGATGCTCCACAGCCTCGAGTGGCGACGGACGCGCGGCACCGTCTGGGTCTTCGACCCCACGGCTTCGACCGGTGCCGTCTCCGCCTGCTGGTCGCCCCTGGACACGACCCACACGTGGGCAGGCGCCCGCCGGATGGCCGACGCGCTGGCGGAGGTGGCCCAGGCGTCGGCGGGCGCGTTCACGGACGCGGCCTTCTGGTACGCGCTGGCTGCCAAGCTGCTCGCCCCGCTGCTCCTGGCAGGGGCGCTGGCGGACCGGTCCATGACGGACGTGGTGGCCTGGCTGGACGAGCACGACACGGACGAGCCGGCCCGCATCCTCGAGCGCTCCGGCGAGTGGGCGGCCCTGCGGTCCGCTCGCGCCTCGTGGGGCCGTGACGATCGCCAGCGCAGTGCCGTCTACACCACGGCCGAGACGGTCCTCGAGGCGTTCGCCGACCCAGCAGCATCGTCATGGTGCCGGAGCGCGCCGCCGGCTTGCACGACGGCGGGCGACACGGGATCGGCCGGGCTTGGCGTCCACGTCGACCCGGCCCGGCTCCTCGACGGCGACAACACGCTCTACCTGTGCGCGCCGGCGCACGACCAGCGGCGCCTCCGGCCCGTGCTGGCCACCTTGGTCGGGCAGGTGGTCGAGGCTGCATTCGCCCGTGCCACCCGCCTGGGGAGGGCGATGGACCGGCCGCTGCTCGTCCTTCTCGACGAGGCGGCGAACGTCGCACCGGTGGCCGAGCTCGACGTCCTGGCCTCGACCGCCGCCGGCCACGGGGTGCAGCTGGTCACGGTGTGGCAGGACCTCGGGCAGCTCACCGCCCGCTACGGCGCTCGAGCGGGCAGCGTGGTGAACAACCACCGCACCAAGGTCTTCCTCTCCGGCATCGCCGACCTGTCCACGCTCGAGCACGCCAGCGCGCTCGCCGGGGAGGCGCTCTCGCCCTCGCTGGCCACCACACGCGACGGGCGCGGCGGGGGATCGGTCACCTCGACGCCCAGCGCGCACCGGCTCCTGCCGGGCGACGCCTTGCGCCGGGTGGGTCCCGGGACGGCCGTCGTCGTGTCCGGGCACCTGCCGCCGTTTCGGGTCTCGCTGCGCCCCTGGCAGGACGATCGCCTCCTGCGATCCCGGGCCGAGACGGACGCCGCCGCAGTACCCTGACGTCGTGGGCGGCAAGCCGGTACGCCAGGACGGCACCCCGCAGATGATCACCGACGAAGCCGCCCGCGAGGCGGCCCGCTGGTACGCCGACCTGTCGTCGGAGACGAGCGAGCTCGCCCGCAGCGTCCGGGACGAGGCGGAGGCGTCCGGCTCCCTCGTGTGGGACCCCTTCGACCCCGCATGGCGCGCCGATCCGCCCGCCGTGTACGCGCCGCTTCGGGAGGCCAACCCCGTGCACCGGAGCCCACTCGGCTTCTGGGTGCTCACCCGGCACGCGGATTGCCTCGCCATGCTGCGCGACAAGCGCGCCAGCAGCGACGACCGCAACGCGGATGTCGAGCGGGCCCGTGCGCTGCGCCGGTTCGAGGATCCCGGCAACGCGATCGGCGATGCCCTCGCCGAGATGGCGCCCTTCCTCTTCCGGGACCCGCCCGACCACACGCGCCTGCGGGGGCTGGTGCAGAAGGCCTTCACACCTCGGGTCGTCGAGTCGCTGCGCGGCCGGATCACCGACATCTCCGTGGAGCTGGTGGACGAGGCCTTGGCCAAGGGCCGGGCCGACCTGGTGGCGGACCTGGCCTACCCGCTGCCCGTGCAGGTCATCGTCGAGATGCTCGGTGTTCCCGCCGAGGACCACCAGCAGTTCCGCGTGTGGTCGGACGCCATGGCCCGAGGGCTCGACCCGGACTTCCTCCTGCCGCCCGAGGCGATCGAGGAGCGCATGCTGGGCATCCTGTCCTTCGTGCAGTACTTCGCCGGGCTCATCGCCCGCCGGCGCCAGGAACCGGGGGACGACCTGCTGTCGGCCCTGATCGCCGCGAAGGAGAAGAGCGACGTGCTCTCGCCGGGCGAGCTCGTCTCGACCTGCATCCTCCTGTTGGTCGCCGGGCACGAGACGACGGTGAACCTGATCGCCGGCGGAGCGCTGGCGCTGCTCGACCATCCCGACCAGCTGGCGCGCTTGCAGGACGACCCGGCCGTGGTGCGGACCGCGGTGGAGGAGATGCTGCGCTACGTGTCGCCGGTGCAGCTCACCGGACGCGTCGCCACCGAGGACATCGAGGTGGGGGGCGTGACCGTGGCCCGCGGCGAGTTCGCCATGCTGCTCATCGGTTCGGCCAACCGGGACCCCGCTGCCTTCGAGGACCCGGACACCTTCGATATCACCCGGCGTGAGAACCCGCACCTCGGGTTCGGTTTCGGCCTCCACCACTGCCTCGGCGCGGCGCTGGCCCGTCTGGAGTCGCAGATCGCCCTGTCGACCCTGTTCGCGCGGGCCACCACCGTGGAGCGGTCGGGCGGCGAGCTGGCCTACAAGGACAACGTCGTCCTGCGGGGACTGGCCGCCCTGCCCGTGACGCTCTCGGCCTGATCGCCCGGCCCTGATCGCCCGGCCCTGATCGCCCGGCCCTGATCGCCCTACACGGCGCCGCCTCCGCGCGTCAGCAGGGCGCGCTCGGGGCCACCAACGGCCACGGCCGCTCGCGCTCGGCGATGGCCGCCAGCTCGAGAAGCAGCGGCTCCTCGTGGTGGCGGCCGATCACCTGTACGCCCACGGGCAGTCCGTCCACCGTGCCCACGGGGATGGCCACGGCCGGGTTGCCGGCCAGGTTGGCCGGCATGGTGAGGTTGCCCTGGTTGGCACCGGCGCGCACCACGTCCCCGCCGAAGCGCTCGAGGAGGTCCACGTCGCCGACGGTCATCGGTACCGGGCCCTCGGCGACGAAGGCCACGTCCGGGTTCACTGCGGCCAGCACGAAGTCGACCTGGTCGAGGAGCGTGGCCATGGACTCGTTCATCTCGACGCGGAAGCGCTCGGCCGCGGCCGCCATCCTCAGGTCGTAGTTGTGGTGGGCGATGTTCATCCCGAGCATCACCTCCATGGTGAGGTCGGGCTCGCAGTCGGGATAGCGGTCGCCGAGGTCGTCGCGCAGCGTCACCAGGTTCGACATGGCCCACTCGAACAGCGACGTCGGGAACGACACGGCCACATCTACCCGGGCCAGCCCCGCGTCCGCCACCAGCAGCTCGGCGTGTCGCTCCACGAGCGTGGCCACCTCGGGGTGGACGACGGCGACGCCGAGGTCCACCGCGATCACGGCGCGCCTTCGCCGCAGCGTCTCGCGCCGCGTGCCCAGCCCGTCCTCCCATCCCGAGACCCGTGGCAGGCTGAGCACGTCGTGGGGGTCGTAGCCGTTGGTCACGTCGAACCAGCGCGCCGTGTCGCGAACCGACCGACTGACACAGCCCAGGGTCACGGTGTGGGGGACCTGGTGGATGCCCGGGCCCTTGGGGATGCGCCCGTAGGTGGCCTTGAGGCCGAACAGGCCGGTGTGCGCCGCGGGGATCCGGATCGACCCGCCGCCGTCGCCGCCGGTGGCGATGGGCAGGAGCCCGCCGGCCACGGCCGCGGCCGAGCCCCCCGAGGACCCGCCCGGCGTGCGCTCGGAGTTCCACGGGTTGCGGGTGGTGCCGTGCAGCTTGGTGCTCGTGCAGTTGATGCCTCCGAACTCGCTCGCAGTCGTCTGGCCCGCGAGCACGGCCCCGGCCTCCTGGAGACGGCGCACCACGATCGCCGTACGCGACGCGACGCGGTCCGCAAAGACGAGCGACCCCTCGGTGAAGGGCCAGCCGGCGACCTCGTCGAGCTCCTTGACGCCGATGGGCACTCCGCCGAGAGGGAGTGACACGTCCGCCTCGGCCGCCGCCTCGCGGGCACGCTCGGCGTCGACATGGCTGAAGGCGTTGAGCCGCGAGGCCTCCATGGCGGACAGGGAGGCGTCCAGGGCCTCCAACGGTGAGAGCTCGCCCTTGCGGAAGGCGTCGACGAGGGAGCAGGCGTCGCCGAGCCAGGGCTGATCGGACACAGCGTCCCTCCTCGAGTGCCATGGTCGGGCCGCCAACCGCCTCGGCCGCCCGATCGGGGGTCGGCCGAGGCTACCGCCGGTAGTGTGCCTGACGCATGGGAGCACGGGCGACGAAGCAGGCCGATGCGATGACGCCGTGGGCCGGGCCCGACGCCGGCCTCTACGAGGTGATCCACCGCCGCCGCGACGTGCGCGCCGAATTCGACGGCGGACCGGTGGACCCGGTGGTGCTCGAACGCATCCTCGACGCCGGGCACTGCGCCCCGAGCGTGGGCCTCTCCCAGCCGTGGGACTTCGTCGTCGTCACCGACGACACCATCCGCCGCTCCTTTTGGGAGCACGTGCAGGCTGAGCGCCAGGTGTTCGCCGACTCGCTGGCGGGCGAGGAGGCCGAGCGCTTCGCCGCCATCAAGATCGACGGCATCCTCGAAGCCAGCCTGTCGGTGGTCGTCACCTACGACCCCGGGCGCGGCGCGCCCAACGTGCTCGGCCGACACGCCATCGCCGATGCCGGCCTCTACTCCGTGTGCCTGGCCATCGAGAACATGTGGCTGGCGTGCACCGCCGAGGGCTGGGGCATGGGCTGGGTGTCCTTCTACCGCGAGGCGTACCTGGCCGAGCTCCTGGGCATCCCCGCCAATCTGCGGCCCGTGGCCTGGCTGTGCCTGGGGTCGGTGCACTCGCTGCAGGCGACCCCCGACCTCGAGCGCAAGGGGTGGCGGTCGCGCGCACCTCTCGCCGGCGCCTTGCACGCGGACCGATGGGACGCGGTCGGCCCCGACGTGCTGGCCCGGTTGACGAAGGAGGGCAGGGTGGGCGGCGCGGTCGCGACCCCCGCCGTCAGAGAGCAGGGACATGGCGACTGAGGACCTCGGCACGATGGCCGCGTCCGGCGGCGACGGACCGGCGAGCACCGACGGACCGCCGAGCACCGACGGACCGGCGAGCACCGCTGCGCCCGGCGCGCCCACGTTGACGCGCCGCCCCGAGCGGCCGTGCACGCTGGCCATCGACATCGGCGGTACCGGGCTCAAGGCGTCGGTGCTCGACGCCACCGGCGCCATGGTGGCGGACCGCGTGCGCGTCCCCACCACGTACCCGATGTCGCCGCCCCAGCTCGTCGACCGCCTGGTCACGATGGTGGCGCCACTGCCCGAGTACGACCGCATCTCGGCCGGGTTCCCTGGCATGGTGCGCGGGGGCCGGATCCTCTCCGCTCCGCAATTCGGGACCGAGGGCGGGCTCGGCACCCGCGTGGTCGACGAGCTCGTGCACCAGTGGTTCGGCTTCGACCTGGCCGCCGCGCTCAGCGAGCACCTGGCCAAGCCGGCCCGGGTGGCCAACGACGCGGACGTCCAGGGGGCTGCGGTTGTGCAGGGAAAGGGCCTCGAGCTCGTGATCACCCTCGGCACGGGCGTGGGCACGGCCCTCTTCTACGAGGGTCGGCTCCTGCCCCACCTGGAGTTCGCCCACCACCCCTTCCGCAAAGGGGAGACCTACAACCAGCAGATCGGCGAGGGGGCGCGCAAGGAGGTGGGCTCCGAGCGATGGAACCGCCGCGTCCACAAGGCCGTGGCCACCTTCCGGGCGTTGACGTTCTTCGACCACTGCTATCTCGGCGGTGGCAACTCCCGGCGCGTCACCGGTCTGCACGCGACCGATGTCACCATCGTCGACAACGCCGCCGGCATCCTCGGTGGCATCAAGCTCTGGAACGACGAACACCTGGCCGTGTGACACCACCGGACGCTGCGGCCCGCCGGTAGGCTTCGCCCATGGCGAGGGGCGCGGACGCCGGCAGCGGTCGAGCGCCCGGTGAGCTGGAGCTGGCCCAGCGCCGCCGGCGGAGGCGACTGGTGCGCACCGGCGTCCTGGGTCTCGTGGCCGTCCTCCTCGTCGTCTTCGTCATCGAGAACTGGCAACCGGTCGACGTCCGCTTCTGGGGCGTGCACAGCCACCCCCGGCTCATCTGGGTGATCGTCGGCTGCCTGGTGATCGGCGGCGTGGTCGGCTACCTCATGGCCCGTCCCAGCCGCAAGCGCCAGGGGCGCGGCGACAAGGCCGGCAAGGCCGGCAAGGCCGGCAAGGCCGGCAAGGCCTGACCTCGGGCCGACCCCGTGCACGCCGTCACCATCGCCGGCAGCCGGCTCGAGTGGACCCCCAAGCCCGAGCCGGTGCCGGGGGACACCGAGGTCCTCGTGGACGTGAAGGCCGCCGGTCTGAACGCCGCGGACCTTCTTCAGCGCGCCGGGCTGTACCCCGCGCCGCCCGGGGTGTTCCCCGACGTGCCCGGCATCGAGCTGGCCGGCGTGGTCGCCGCGGTCGGCGCCCGGGTCACGACCGTGTCGGTCGGTGACCGGGTCATGGCCGTGGTCCCCGGCGCGGCCCAGGCCGAGTTGGCGGTGGCCGACGCCGCCTGCCTCATCCCCGTGCCCTCGGGCATGGCGTGGGACGAAGCGGGCGGCTTCGCCGAGGCCTTTTCCACGGCCCACGACGCCCTCGTCACGCAGTGCGGGCTGTCCGTCGGCGACCGCGTGCTCGTGACCGGTGCCGCGGGTGGCGTGGGGACGGCGGCGGTACAGCTGGCCGCCGCCGCGGGCGCCTCGGTGGTGGCCTCCGTGCGGGCTCCCGAGCTGCGGGACTCGGTGCGGGCGCTCGGCGCGGCCGAGGCGCTCGACCCGGGGGCCGCGCTGGGCCGCGGCCCCTTCGACGTCGCCCTCGAGCTCGTGGGGGGAGCGAGCTTCCCAGGTGTGCTCGCCTCGCTCGGCACCGGCGGCCGGTTGGCGGTCATCGGCATCGGCGCCGGTGCGCGCGCCGAGATCGACCTCCTCGCGCTCATGCAGCGCCGTGGCCGCATCCACGGGTCGACACTGCGGGCGCGGAGCCCGGCCGAAAAGACGGCCGTGGCCGCGGCCGTCCGCCGACACGTCCTGCCGCTCCTCGAGGCGCGCCGCGTGCATGTGCCGCTGGCCGAGACCTTTCCCATGGCGAATGCGGCTGCCGCCTACGAACGCTTCACCGAGGGCCAGAAGCTGGGCAAGATCGTCCTCGTGCGCTGACGTGCCGGGAATCCTGCGCCCGCGCCCGACGTCGGCTCTGTGGGATGGGATGCCGACGCCCCTGTGGGGAAGGGCGGCGGTGCGACCGGTGGCTCAGGCCGGTGCGCGTGCCGACGTGGGCGCGGGGCGCAGACTGCCGGGGACCAGCGCGGCCGTGACGATGAGGCGCTGGGCGGCGGATCCCCGGGGCGTGCAGGTGGTGAGCGTCAGGGTGGCGTCGCCCGGCGTGCCGTGGAGGACCCCGGTGTCCGTGGGGGCGACGGCGAAGGGCGGGGCGTCGACGCGGTAGGCGCAGCTCTCCGTCGGAGTGGTGATGGTGATCACGTCACCGGGACGGAGCTCGTCGAGGGCGTAGAAGGGGTGCAGGAAGGTCGTCCGGTGGCCGGCGATGCCGGCGTTGCCGGCGCTGCAGGGCATCGGTGTGCCCGGGTAGTGACCCGGGCCCGAGGCGAGGTCCGATGCGCTCACGCCCTGGACGACGACGAAATCCGCGCCGATGGCCGGGATGTCGATCCGGCCGACGGGGCGGCCGTCCCCGACGCTTCCCGAACGCAGCTGGCCCGCCAGCGTGGGGTCGTCGAGCTGCGCGGCCAACGCATGCTGGCGCGCGCCGGCCCACCAGTTGCTGAGCGTCGGGAACGCCGTGGCCGCCGATGCCACGGCCAGGCACACGACCGAAAAGGCGACCAGCCCGACACGCGTCCAGCGGCTGCGAACGAGGCGGCCGCCCGATGGGACCCGTCGACCGCGGGCGCCCCGGGCGGGCTGGCGCACCGCCACGGCGGCGGGCCGAGGGGAGCGCTCGAGCAGGTCGGTCTTCATCGTGCTGCGACTGCGGGGCTGCTCAGACCGCGGCGCCGGCATGCGCCCGTCGGCGCAGGGCCAAGGCGGCAAGGGCGCTCAGTGTGCCCAGCGCCAGCGCTACCCGCTGGACCATGCCCACCCACGACGGCTCCCCCGTGAACGCCAAGCTGCCGCCGCTGGCCCCCGAGCCGCTCACGCTGCTCGTCTGGGTGGCGGGTGCCGAGCCGTTGGCCAGCCCCCCGCCCGCGTCCGTGCTCACCGGGGAGCCGCCGTCGGCTGATCCGCCGCCTGAAGTGTTCGATCCGCCACCGTTGGAACCGGAGCCGCCCGACCCGCCACCGGAGTTGCTGCCCGACGGGCTGCTGGCGCTGTCGCAGCCGAAGGCCGATGCCACCTTGTCGACGACGGTCGCGTCGATGTCGGGGATCGAGCCGCCGTCGATGGCGAACTTCGGCGCGCCCTTCGCGCCGGCGTCGGTGTCCCACGCCGTTTCGATCTTGAGGACGACGCCCTCGATGTCGGTGAACACCGGGCACAGCGCCTCGGCACCACCCGCCGAGCTGGACGGCAGCGGAAGCCCTGACGGTGTCCCCGGCGGCGGTGTGTCGCCGCCGTCACCACCCTGGTCGCACCCGAAGTTGGTGTCGACCTTGTCGATGAGGGCGTTGAGGTCCGGGATCTTGCCGCCGTCGACCGCGAATTCCGGCGCGCCCTTCGCCCCCGCCTGGCCGTCCCAGGCCGCCTCGACCTGTCCGACCACGTACTCGACGGTCTCGAACACGGGGCAGATGGCGGCGGCCGGGTTCGAGCCGCCCCCCGGGGCGGGGAGCGACGGCGTGCCCGGGGCGGGCGGCGCGCTCGGCGCGGGCGGCGCGCTCGGGGCGCTGGGCAGGCTCGGCTTGGTCGCCGCCCCGGCGGCGCAGGCCATGACCGGGCTCATGACGAGGGCGGCGGCCGCCACCGCCGAGATCCCGATGTCGCGCCACGTCCGCCTGCCGGTCGATGCCGTCGTGCCCATTCCCAGTCCCTTCGAAGGTCGAGCCGTCACGGGAAAAGACCGGCTGCGGCGGCCTCGTATTCGGAAATTTCCGGTGACGAAGTGGGAAAGGAGGCAGAGGGGCAGGCCGGGGCGCACGAAGGTCCGCCAGGAAGGAGATCCCCGGCGGTTCCCCTCACGCGGGGAATGCAGGGCCGATCCGCCTGGGCGGGTGAGCGGCCGGATCGTGGGGTGGAGGATGTACCAGGGAGTCGAGCTCGGCCGGGAACAGGGGGCGCAGGGCGACGTCGACGTGGCCGCCGGCAGCCCGGCCGAGGGTGCCGGCGGGGCGGTGTCCTTCGAGGAGTTCTACCGGACCCGGGCCGGCGGGCTGCAACGCTATGCCCGGGCCGTGGCCGGGCCCGAGCTGGCCGACGACGCCTGCCAGGAGGCCTGGCTCCGGATCTGGCGGTCCTGGGGCACGGCCGACGGGGACCGGGTCGACGCGTGGGCGCGCCAGATCGTGCGCAATTGCTGCATCAGCGGCCGGCGCGGGCCCGAGCGCAACGCCTCGATCGTCGAGCTGCCGGTCCTCGAGGCCGATCCCGAGGACGTCATCGTCAGCCGCGCCGAGGCCGAGCTGCTGGCCCGCTGCATCCAGCGGCTCCCGGCACCGTTGCGAGAGACGCTGTGGTTGCGCGAGGTCATGGGCCAGTCCTACGCGGAGATCGCCACGACGCTGCAGATCCCGATCGGCACGGTGATGTCGCGGTTGCACTCCGCTCGCCGCAAGCTCGCCCGCCGACTCGGCCGCTAGCGATCGTCGATCGGAACGGGAGCACCGACCGTGGTCACGTGGCGGCGGCATCCGAGCAAACTCGAGCTCGAGGCCTGGTTCGACGGCGAGCCGTCGGGCGACAGCCTGGGCTGGCACATCTCGGGGTGCGCGCGCTGTCGCCGGTATGCGGAGAGCCTGGCCAAGGTGCGAGTCGTGGTCACCGGCGCGCTGCGCTCGGCCCACGCTCCCGCCGATGCCGCCACCGACGCTCCGGCGCACGGCGCTCGTCGCGGACATCGCCAGCTGCTGGCCACCACCGCGGCGGTGGTCGGGGTCGGCGCCCTGGTCGGCCTGGGCGAGGGCCCGATCGGCGCGGCGCTGTTCGCCAACGCCTCCGACGGGGCGCACCGCCCGGCTGCCTCCGCCGCCGGTCCCGGTGCCGCCGGCACGACCAGCACCACCGCGGTCGGCGCCCGTGTCGCCGGCGCCGGCGCTTCGACCTCCGCCGGCGCCTCGGGCTCGCCCGGCGCGTCGGGCGGGGGCAACGGGTCGACGCCGGGCACCGCCGGCGCCGGCGCTTCGGCCGACCCCCTGCGCCTGGCGGTGATCGTGCCCACCATGGGGGCCGCGGCAGTGGAGGGTGCCCAGGTGGCCGACGCTGTGCGCCAGGCGGTGGACGAGGCCAACGCCGCCGGCGGGGTGCGCGGCCTGCCGGTGCGACTCACCGTGGTGCCCGCCGAGGACCCCACCGCGGTCGCCTCGCTCGCCGGCACCGTGGACGCCGTGGTGGGTGGCTTCGGCGCCTCCGCCCCTGCCGGCGTCCCCTGGTACCTGCCCGCGGACCCCTCGCTGCGGCCCGCCTTGTCCCTGGCGGCCGAGCTCGACCCCCAGACGGCGGGCGCCCGACTCGCGTCCGACCTGGTGCGGCGGGGGTTGCAGGGTCCGGTCGGGGTGATCGACGCCGGTGGGTCCGATGGCGCCCTCGGCGCTGGCATCGCGCAGGTCCTACCGGTCGACGACCTCTCCGTCGCCGCGGGACAGGGATGCCTCGCCGCGGTCCAGGCCCTCACCCGGCCGGGGTCGTCCGACGTGGCCTTGGCGGTGGCCGGGCCGCCGTCGCTGGCGGCAGCGTGCGTCACGGCGCTGACGACCGTCCCCAAGGCCGACCAACCGCCGGGCGGGCTGCTCCTCGCCCCCGACGCGGCGTATGCCGGCGTCGGCGGGTCGTCGTCGCTCACCACCGTCCTCGGCCTGCCCTGGCCGACCTCGGCGTCGCCGGGCGCCGCCCGCTTCCGGGCCGCCGTGCCCGGCGTCGACTCGTATCGCGCCCTGGTGTCGTTCGCCGCCACCGAGCTGGCCATCGACGTGGCCCGCACGACCGGCGCGGTGACGATGGCGGCCGAGGCCTCGAGCACGTGGCGCAGCGACCTCGTCGACTTCGACGGTCCCTCGAACCTCGGCGAGCAGGCGGTCACCGACGGCCCCGGCGGCTGGAACCCCGAGCCGTGACCGGTCGCATCGCGCCACGCCGCGCCGCGCACCGGCACCCCCGGCGCGTCGCGTGGTTCGCGCTGGCCTCGTCGTGCGGCGCCTTCGTCCTGGCGCTGGTGCACGCCGCCGGTCCCGGGCTGCGCTGAGGCCGCGTCGGGCACGAGACCTCCCAGGGCCGGCGGCTACCGGGTGACGACGACGCTCGAGCCGTGTCCGAAGAGGCCCTGGTTGGCGCTCACGCCCACCCGTGCCCCTTCGACCTGGCGCCCCTCGGCCCGGCCGCGCAACTGCCAGGTGAGCTCGCACACCTGGGCGATGGCCTGGGCGGGGATGGCCTCGCCGAAGCACGACAGCCCGCCGCTGGGGTTGACCGGGATGCGGCCGCCGACGGCGGTGTCGCCGTCGCGCAGCAGGCGTTCAGCCTCGCCCTCCTTGCACAGCCCGATGTCCTCGTACCAGTCGAGCTCCAGGGCGGAGGAGAGGTCGTAGACCTCGGCCACGTCGACGTCCTCGGGCCCGATGCCGGCCTCCTCGTAGGCGGCCAGGGCGATCGAGCGCTTGAAGCCGGGGCCGTCCACGTCGGCCACGGTCACCGCCGAGTCGGTGGCGAAGTTGGGCATCTCGATCACGGTCTGGGGAAAGCGCGGCGTGACCGTCGACACCGCCGCCACCGACACCAGCCCGTCGCCCGCGCCGTGGCGCCGGGCGAAGTCCATGCTCGAGAGCACCAGGGCGGCGCCGCCGTCGGAGGTGGCGCAGATCTCCAGCAGGCGCAGCGGGTCCGCCACCATGGGCGACTCGAGCACCTCCTCGACCGTCACCTCCTTGCGGTACCGGGCGTAGGGGTTGGCCAGGCCGTGGCGGGCGTTCTTCACCTTGACGGCGGCGAAGTCGAGCTCGGTCGCCCCGTGCAGCGCCATGCGGCGGCGGGCGTAGAAGGCGAAGTAAGTCGGGTTGGTGGCACCCAGCAGGTGGAACCGCAACCAGTCCGGGTCGTCCCTGCGCTCGCCGCCCACGGGGGCGAAGAAGCCCTTGGGCGTGGTGTCGGCCCCCACCACCAGGGCCACGTCGCAGAGCCCGGCGAGGATCTGGGCCCGCGCCGCGTTGATGGCGGTGGCCCCCGAGGCGCACGCCGCGTAGCTGGAGGCCACGCGCGCGCCGGTCCATCCGAGGGCCTGGGCGAAGGTGGCCCCGGCCACGAAGCCGGGATACCCGTTGCGGATGGTGTCGGCCCCGGATACGAACTGGATGTCTCGCCACGACAGGCCGGCGTCGGCCAGGGCGTCGCGAGCCGCGACGATCCCGTACTCGACGAAGTTGCGGCCCCACTTGCCCCAGGGGTGCATGCCCACCCCCAGGACGGCGACCCGGCGGTCCTCAGGCATCGTCGCCCCCGCTCCCGGCGCCCGCCGTCCCCGCACGGCCGGCACCCACCGGGCGCCACTTCCACACCAGGTACTCGTGGTCGTCGTCCTCGTACAGGGTGTCGACGACCAGCTCGACCTCGGTGCCCACGGCCAGGTCGTCGACGGTCACGCCCGCCGTCACCTGGCCGAGCACCACCATCTTCTCGACGTCGAGCTCCACCGCGGCGATGCAGAAGGGCTCGTAGGGATCCGCCGCCACGTAGGGCGCGGGCGGCGTGTAGCGGGCGTCGGTGTAGGACCAGATCCGGCCACGGCGACTCAGGGCCACCTCGTCGAACTCGGTGCCCGCGCACGAGGGATTGCGGCAGAACATGGCCTCCCGGGGGAAGGCGTAGGTCCCGCAGCTCGTGCAGCGGCTGCCGACGAGGGCGGGCGGCTCCTCGGCGCGGAGCCACCCCTCCACCGCGGGGACTCGGGTCTTGGTCGGGGGCATCACCGAAGTCTAACGCCCCGTCAGATTCGCCCCCCGGGCCCGGGGCGCCCCCGGCGTGGCGGTGCGATGCCCGGGGCGCCGGCGCGTCGCCCTTCGCCCCGGGCCCCGGCACGAATCAGCCCGTGACCGCCTCCTGCGCCGAGAGCCGGACCAGTTCCCGGGCGTGCTCGAGCGCCGACATGTGCATGTCGCTGGCCAGCCAGCGCATGCGCGGCGCCACCGGTGCCAGCGCGTCGATGTCGAAGGCGAGGACGTCCACCTCCGTGACGGCGCGGGCGGTGGCGGTGCGGGGTCGGCCGGCGAGCATGGCGGTCTCACCGACCCAGCCGCTGCGCCGGACCGTCGTCACCGTCCGGCCGGCGATCGAGACCTCCACCTCGCCCCGCACCACCACGTAGACCTGGTCGCCGAGCCCACCCTCCTCGGTGAAGACGGTGCCCGTCTCCACGTGGACCGGGTGCGCCAGCCGGTCGATCTCGGCCAGGTCGCGCATGGTGCACCCGGCGAAGGGCACCAGCGTGGCCAGCTCCCGCAGGTGCGCGCGTGATCGTCGCCGTGCCTCGGCGCGTGCCTGTCGCATCGTCCGACCGCTGTGGCGCGTCGACGCATCCTCATGGTCCGTTGCCGGACTCCGCCGCATGGGCCCACCTCCCCAGACACGGCCTGCCTCCCCGCTGACCGTGGTGCCCCCCATCCTGCCCGGCACGGTTGCAGATTTGTTGCACCCACGAACCGTGTCAAGCCCCGTCCCGGGGGTGCGTCAGTCCCAGAGGCCGACCGGGGCGTCGCCGGGGCGGTAGTGGCCGGGGAGCAGCTCGCCCGAGGCCGCCCGCTCGATGCGCCGCTTCATCCCCTCGCTCAGCGCATCCGCCTTGATCATCTCGATGAACAGGGCGGTGGCGTTGCCGACGTCGAAGAAGTCCCGCTGCCACGACCACTGCCAGTTGCCGGCGTAGCGGAACCAGCTCCCCCCGATCCCGGCGATCACGTACGGGCTCCCGTCGGGGCGGGTGGCATCCGCGATCTGCTTCCACAGGCCGATGACCTCGCCCTGGACGGGGTCGATGAGGACCTTCTGGTAGGGGTAGGTCCAGCCGTCGAGCCCGGCCATCTCCAGTCCCAGGGCGATGTCTCGGATCTCGTCGCGCCCGACGGCCATGAACTCCTCGTGGGGACCCATGTTCCAGCCGTAGGTGGCGTCCTCGGTGTACAGCTCGGCCATCGGCCTCCAGTCCTGGGCCGCCTCCGCCTCATGGTTGGCCTCGACCCACCGCTCCACCATCTCGGCGAGCTCGTCGTACGGGTAGGCCGCCATGTCAGTCCTCCTCGATTCGCAGTGCGCTCGTGGGGCAGAAACCGACGGCGGCCTCGATCCGGCCCCGCAGCGACTCGGGCGGGGACTCGTCGAGGATGGTGAGCACTCCCTGCTTCGACACCGAGAACACCTCCGGCGCCTCGCTCTCGCATACGCCGTGCCCCTGGCACAGGTCGCGGTCTACCACGATCCTCACCGGGCGCGCCCGGCGAAGTGCACGGCGCAGGGCTGGGCCAGCTGCACGACCATCTTCGAGTGGTCGTTGCGATAGGTGTCGGGGGGCTGGGCCAGCTCGAACTCCCAGCCGCGCAGGAGCACCGAGAAGATGGCCTTGAGCTGCATCATCGCGAAGGGCGCGCCCACGCAGCGGTGCCGGCCAGCCCCGAAGGGGATCCACGTCCACGGGTTGGCCTGGTCCTCCAGGCGCGGGTCCAGGTAGCGCTCGGGCACGAAGGCGTCGGAGTCCGGGAAGTCCTCGGGGATGCGGTTGGACACCGCCAGCGAGGCGCCCACCAGCTTGCCCTTGGCGATCCGGAAGCCCTCCACCTCGAGGTCCTCCTTGGCCACCCGCAGCACCAGGATGAGCGGGGGGTGCAGGCGCAGCGCCTCCTTGATGGCGGCCTCCAGGCGCGGCATCTCCCGCAGTGCCTGGTAGCTCACCTCCTCGCCGTGGGCGTAGAGCTCGTCGAGCTCGGCCACCACCGCGGCCATCTCCTGCGGATGGCGCAGCAACTCGATCAGGGTCCACGCCGCGGTGCCCGACGTGGTGTGGTGTCCGGCGAACATCATCGAGATGAACATCCCGGTGACCTCGTCGGTGGAGAAGCGCGGGCTGCCGTCCTCGTTGCGGATGGACATGAGGACGTCGAGCAGGTCCCGGTCCTCGTCGCCGGCCTGCGGCCCCGCGGCGCGCCGGTCCATGATCTCCTGCACCAGCCCGACCAGTCCGATCCGCGCCGCGTCGCGCCGGACGAAGCTCTCGACGCCGGGTGCGTACGGATCGACGTAGGCCAGGGCGTCCGTGCCGCGTTCGAGGTCGTGGTAGAGCTCGGCGAAGCGCCGGTCGAGCTCCTTGCGGAACTTCTTGCCGATGAGACAGGCCGACGACGTGTAGATGGTCAGCTCGGCGAACCAGTCGAGCAGGTCGATGGTCCCCGTCTGCCCGGGGGCGGCCTCCCACTGGGCCACCATCCTCGTGACCTCGTCGGCGATGGTCGAGGCGTGGCCGCGCATGAACTTGTCGCGCAGGGCCTGGTTGTGGAGCATCTCGCGCCGGCGCTCGGGTGGGGCGTCGAAGATCACGCCTTCCCCGAAGACGGGCGTCATGAACGGGTAGGCCTCGGCCTGGTCCAGGACCTCCTCGGGGGCGCGGAAGAAGAACTCGTTGGCCTCCGCCCCGGTGAGCAGCACCACGTCGCGCTCCGCCAGGCGGAACTCGCCGACGTCGCCGCACTCCTCGCGCACCCGGCGCATCAGCCCGATGGGGTCGTGGCGGAGCTCTTCCAGGTGCCCGTGCTCGCCCTCGCCGCCCGACACCTTGGGCGGCTCACGCAGGGCGGTGGCTGTGTCGGGTGTCATCGGTCTCCTCCTTGTTGCGATGCCGAGTGCGATGCCGAGGGCGATGCCGAGGGCGATGGCGATCGGGGGTCGGGATCGATCGGCGCCTCGGGCTGGACCTCGACCAGGGTGAGGTGGGTGCCCGGCGGCGTCTCCACCACGGTCCGCACCGCGCCGGCGACGGCGTCGGGGTGCAGGAAGTGGTGGTGACGGGCCACGCCCCAGCGGATCCACTCGCCGAGGACCTCGGTGGTCACCTCGGGGTCCCAGTCGCTGCCCATCTCGGTGACGGTCTGGCCCGGCTGGACGATCGAGGCGCGCACGCCGGTGCCCTCCAGCTCCATCTGCAGGGTGCGGGCGTAGCCCTCCAGCCCCCACTTCGACGCGGCGTAGCCCGAGGCGCGCACGCGCGGCCATCGGACCATCTCCGAGGTGACGAAGACGACGTCGCCGTGGTGGCGCTCGACCATGGCGGGGACGAGCGACGCCACCAGCCGCTGCACACCCAGCAGGTTGACCTCCACGATGGCGGCGAAGTCGTCGGGGTTGGGGTCGACGGCCGAGTCGGGCACGGACCTTCCGGCGGCCGACACGAACACGTCGACCTCGCCGACCGCCTCCCGCGCCCCCTTGACGAACGCCTCGACGGAGGCGGGGTCGGCCAGGTCCAGGCGCACGGGATGGGCCTCGCCGCCCGCGGCACGGATCTGCTCGGCCGTGTCCTCCAGGCGGTCGCCGCGCCGGGCCCCGAGCACCACCGGGTGCCCGGCCGCGGCCAGCGCCACGGCGGTGGCGCGGCCGATGCCAGAGGAGGCGCCGGTCACCACCGTCGGGCGCCGCTCGGGGTGCGGGACGAAGGTCGGCATCAGCGCGGTGTGACGGTGGTGGGGAGCGCAGCGAAGCCCCGCACGTTGATGGAGTGCACCCGCTCGGCGCGCGCCGCGTCGATCTCGTAGCCGGCCACGCGCTGGGCCAGCTCACGCAGGCCCACCCGTGCCTCCAACCGGGCGAGGGCCGCGCCCAGGCAATGGTGGCGGCCGCTGCCGAAGCTGACCAGCTTGGTGGTGTCTCGGTCGAGGTCGTAGCGGTCGGGGTCGTCGAACACCGCCTCGTCGCGGTTGGCCGCGCCGACGAGCAGCAGGACGCGCGCGCTGTCGGGCAGCACCGTGTCGTAGAGCTCGACCTCGCCGGTGGTGACCCGCAACAGCATCTGCGTCGAGGCGTCGAAGCGAAGGGTCTCCTCCACCCAGTCCACCACCCGCCCGGGATCCGCCAGCACCTTGGACCGTTCGTCGGGGAAGCGCCAACCCCAGTACCAGGCGTTGGCCAGCAGCTTCGTCGTCGTCTCGTTGCCGGCCACCGTCATGAGGAACAGGAAGCCGATGATCTCGTCGTCGGTGAGCCGGTCGCCCTCCATGTCGGCGTCGAGCAGCGCCGAGGTCAGGTCCTCGGTGGGCGCGGCGCGGCGCTGCGCCACCATGTCGGCGAAGTAGCCGGCCATGGTGAGCGCGGCCTCGATCCCCTCGGGCGGGATGTCGTTGAGGCCCTCCTCACGGTGCACCAGGAGGTCGGCCAGCCGGCGCATCTCGGCCCGATCGGCGCGGGGCACGCCGATCATCTCGGAGATGACGTCCATGGGCATGCGCCCGGCGAAGTCGCCGACGAAGTCGAAGCTGGCGCGCTCGACGGCCGGCTCGATGTGCTCCAGGGCGATGGCGCGCACCCGCGGCTCCATCTCGGCCACCCGCCTAGGCGTGAACGCCTTGGACACCAGCGAGCGCATGCGGGTGTGGCGGGGCGGGTCCATGGCCAGGAAGGACATGGCCCGGTGGGCTTCGGGGCCATAGGCGGCGGGATCCAGGGAGACGCCGAAGCGGTTGGAGAGCTGCCCCGGGTTCCGGAAGGCGCCGAGCACGTCCTCGTGGCGCGACAGGGCCCAGAAGTCGAGCTCCTCGTTGCGGTACAGGGGCGCTTCCGCCCGCAGGCGGGCATAGGTGGGGTAGGGGTCCTCGTGGATCTCGTAGTCGTAGGGGTTGTAGCGAAGCGGCGCCACGGCCCGCTCGAGGGTCTCCGCCCCCGGCGTCATCGGGCCGCTCCCTCCAGCAGCAGGCGCGCCGTCTCCGCCAGCGCGTCGGGGACCTCGGCGAACGACATGTGGCCCATGCCGGCGAAGAGCATGGCACCGGACCAGGCGAAGTCCAGGCTCCGCAGCACCACCGGGTCGGCCTTGTCGCCCAGGGCCGCGGCGGTCCTGGCCCGCAGGGCCGCCCCGAAGCGCGTCCGCAGCGAGAACACCTCCGGCCCGCCCCCGAGCATGGCCGTCGTGCAGGCGGAGGCCAGCGTGGTGTCGTCGGCCATGAACAGCCCCACCACCCGCAGCTCGGCCGCCAGCCGCTCGAGCGGTGTGGACGTCGGGTCGTGCTCGAGCACGGGCAACGCCTCCATGCGCCGCCACAGCACCTCGGCCAGCAGGTGGTCCTTGGACGCGAAGTACGTGTACGCCGTGGCCGGAGCCACCCCGGCGCGCTTGGCCGCAGAGCGCACGGTCGTGCCCTCGTACCCGGTCTCGCGCGCCTCGTCGGCCGCGGCCTCGATGAGGCGCTCCACGATCGCCGCCTGCCTGGCGGTGAGCCGGCGGCGGGTGGCCTCCGCGGCGCGCGCGTCCTCGGCGCCGGGGTCGAAGGCGGGGAGGCTCATGATCCGTTCCCCGCCGGCGCGGGCCCCGACGACGGGGCGGGTCCGGGGACGTGGGGCGTCCCGTCGCGCATCGGCGGGAAGCGGAAGGTGGCGGCCGTGGTGCCCGCGGTGATGCGGGTGATGTCGGCCTCGGGGAGGGTCTCGGTGTCGTCGTCGATGACCACCTCCCACCGGCAGTGGGGCACCCGGTCGGCCGGCACGCGCGGCGGGCGGTGCACGGGACGGATGCGGGCCTTGGGGTTCACCGCCTGGGCCGTGTAGTCGAAGGTGCCGTCCTCGATGTGGTGGCACATCCCCGTGACCATGCGCTCGCCCCACGGCTCGGCGTCGAGCAGCGCGCCGCAGTGGGCCAGCTCGAAGAAGCCGTGGTGCTCGTCGACCACCTCGTAGTGCACGTCCATGTAGTGGTGCGGGAAGCCGGGGTCGAGCTGGAGCACCTTGAAGATCGCGGGCACGCCGTCGCCCTCCACCTGCATGATCTCCCGCAGACGCCCGCCGTAGACGGGGCTGGCGCCGCGCCACTCCTCCACGGCCAGCTCGTTGACGGCGTCGCCTCCGTAGCGCATGCCGATGGCCGCGCACATGGAGCGGTCGAGGAGGTGCACGATGAGGGCGAACTCGCGCACCAGGCGGACGAGGGCGTCCTTGGACAGGTCCTCGTAGCGGAAGTCGGGGTCGAAGGGTCCCGAATAGTCGGCCAGCCCGTCGTCGGCGCCGGTGACGCGTGCGCTGACGCGTGCGCTGACGGGCGCGGTGTCGGATGCGGTTCCGGTGGCGTCGGGCATGGCGCCAGACTACAGTCCAGACACCTGTCTGACTAGAGGGGAATCCGAGATGGGCGCAAAGCCGGACACACCCACGGCCGGCGTGATCGGCCTCGGCGACATCGGGCGCGGCGTGGCCGGGGCCCTGGCCCAAGCGGGCATCGGGCTCACCGTGTGCGACGTGCGGGCCGAGGCCGCCGAGCCCTTCGCGCAGAGCGCCCGCATCGCCGCCGACCCCGCGGATCTCGCCGCCACCGCCGACGTGATCCTGGTGGCGGTGGTGAACGACGCACAGGTGCGCACGGTGGTCGACGGCGACGGGGGCGCGCTGGCGGCGGCGAAGCCGGGGTCGACGATCGTCGTGCTCTCCACCGTGTCGCCCGACACGGCGCGGGCCGTGGCCGAGTCCGCCGCCGCACGCGACGTCGACGTGCTCGACTGCGGCGTGAGCGGCGGCCCGGCGGCCGCGGCGCAGGGCGCGTTGGTGTCGATGCTGGGGGGCGACGAGGACGTCATCGACCGCGTTCGCCCCGTGCTCCAGGGCTTCAGCTCGCTGGTGGTGCGGATGGGCCCGCTCGGGGCGGGCCTGCAGGCCAAGCTGGCCCGCAACCTGGTGCAGTACGCGTCGTGGCTGGCCGCCTACGAGGCCCAGACCCTTGCCGAGGCGGCCGGGGTCGACCTGCTCGAGCTGGCCGAGGTGATCCGGGCCAGCGATCAGTGGATCGGCGGCTCCTCGCGGCTGATGTTCCGCCAGAGCGTGGCGCCCTTCGGCCCCCAGGACCATCCCGACATCGTGGGGGCCATGCGCAACGGTGCGGGGCTGGCCCACAAGGACTTGCAGGCGGTGGTGGCCCTCGGCGACCGTCTCGGTGTGGCCCTGCCGCTGGCGGCCATGACCGAGGCCAGGATCGACGCCGTCTTCGGGCTCGCGCCCGATCCGATGGGCGGGGCGAGTACCGCCACGAGCACGGGAGGAGAGCCATGAGTGTCGACGAGATCGCCGCCATCGGCGAGGAGCGGATGCTCATCGACGGGGCGCTGGTCCCGGCGTCGAACGGGGCCGTCTACGACACCCTCGACCCGGCGACCGAGGAGGTGCTGGGGAAGGTCGCCGAGGCCACGGCCGACGACCTCGACCGGGCCGTCGCCGCTGCCCGCCGTGCCTTCGACGACACCGGCTGGTCGGCCGACGTGGCCCTGCGGGTGCGCTGCCTGCGCCAGCTGCAGGGGGCGCTCGAGAAGCACGTCGACGACTTGCGGGCCCTCACCATCGCCGAGACGGGCTCGCCGGACTTCTTCACTCGCACCGCCGCCCTCGACGAGCCGGTGCGCTCGCTGGGCTGGGCTGCGGACCTGGCCGAGCGCTACGAGTGGGTGGTCGACATGGGGGAGGCGTCGCCGCTCGGCGTGCCGAGCCACCGATGGGTGCGACGTGAGCCGACGGGTGTGGTGGCCGCCATCACCCCGTGGAACGTGCCCCAGCAGATCAACCTGGCCAAGCTGGGCCCCGCCCTGGCGGCGGGCAACACCGTGGTCCTGAAGCCCGCCCCCGACACCCCGTGGGTGGCCACCGTGCTGGGGCGGATCATCGCCGAGGAGACCGACGTCCCCCCCGGCGTGGTCAACATCGTGACGTCGTCGGCTCCGGCGTTCGGGGCACCGCTGTGCACCGACGAGCGCGTGGACCAGGTCAGCTTCACCGGCTCGACCGACACCGGCCGCACGATCATGGCCGCTGCCGCGCCGACCCTGAAGCGGGTGTTCCTCGAGCTCGGCGGCAAGTCGGCGTTCGTCGTCCTCGACGACGCGGACCTGGCCGGCGCGGTGTCGACCGCGGCCTTCACCGTGTGCATGCACGCTGGCCAGGGGTGTGCGATCACCACCCGCCTGCTCGTGCCGCGAGGCCGCTTCGACCAGGCGGTCGACATCGCGGCGGCGACGCTCAGCGGGCTCAAGGCCGGCGACCCGCTCGATCCGGGAACGATCTGCGGGCCGCTCATCAGCGCCCGCCAGCGCGACCGGGTCGAGGGCTACATCGCACTGGCCAAGGAGGAGGGCGGGAGCATCGTGGTCGGCGGCGGGCGCCCCCCGGACCGGCCCCGCGGCTTCTTCGTCGAGCCCACCCTCGTCGTCGGCGTGGGCAACGACGCCCGGGTGGCCCGCGAGGAGATCTTCGGCCCGGTGCTCGTGGCCGTCCCCCACGACGGGGACGACGACGCCGTGCGGATCGCCAACGACTCCCCCTACGGCCTCTCCGGCTCGGTGTCCTCGGGCGACCGCGAGCGGGCCATGGCGGTGGCGGCGCGCCTTCGCACCGGCACCGTGAGCGTCAACGGCGGCGTGTGGTACTCGCCGGACATGCCCTTCGGCGGCTACAAGCAGTCGGGGATCGGCCGCGAGATGGGGGTCGCCGGCTTCGAGGAGTACCTGGAGACCAAGGCCGTGGCGGAGCCGGCATGAGCGCCGAGCACCGCCCCCCGAAGCCCGACCGGGCCGCCGGCATGGAGAAGATGCATGCGGTCTACAACTTCAGTGTCGACCCCGACGTGGTCGAGGGCGACTTCGTGGCCTACACCGTCGACCATCTCTTCGGCGACGTGTGGTGCCGGCCTGGGCTCGACGTCTTCCAGCGCCGGCTCATGACCATCGGGGTGCTCGCCGCGCTGGGCAGGACCGAGCTCCTCGACGTGCAGTTCCAGAGCGCGCTGGACAACGGCGAGCTCACGGAGGACCAGGTGCGCGAGGTGGTCGTCCACCTCACCCACTACATCGGCTGGCCGCTGGCCACCGGCGTGAACGAATCGGCCGAGCGGATCATCGTCCGGCGCAGGAAGAACGGATAGGGCACATGGCCACGGCGACCTACGACTTCACCGGCAAGGTGGCCGTCGTCACCGGGGCCGGGCGCGGCATCGGCCGGGCGTACGCCGAGGGGCTGGCCAAGGCCGGGGCGGCCGTGGTGGTCGCCGACATCGACGAGGAGAACGCGGCGGCGGTGGCCAAGGCCCTAGCGGCCGCGGGCGGCACGGCCGCCGCGACGCGCGTGGACGTGGCCGACCGGGACTCGGCCGGGGCCATGGCCGCGCTGGCCACCGAGCGCTTCGGCGGCATCGACTACCTGGTGAACAACGCGGCCATCTTCGGCGGCATGAAGCTGGACCTGCTCATCACCGTCGACTGGGACTACCTCGAGCGGTTCATGGCCGTGAACCTCAACGGCGCGCTGGTGTGCACCCGCGCCTGCTACCCGGCCATGGCCGAGCGCGGCGGCGGGGCCATCGTCAACCAGTCGTCCACCGCCGCCTATCTCTACGCCGGCTACTACGCCTGGGCCAAGGCGGGGATCAACGCCCTGACCCAGCAGCTGGCCCACGAGCTCGGCGGCATGAACATCCGGGTGAACGCCATCGCGCCCGGTCCCACCGACACCGACGCGGCCCGCTCGGTGGTGCCCGACGCCTACCTGAAGCAGCTGGTGGGCTCGCTTGCCCTGAAGCGCCAGGGCACCCCGGAGGACCTGGTGGGGATGTGCCTGTACCTGCTCTCCGACGACGCCAAGTGGGTGACGGGGCACATCTTCAACGTCGACGGCGGCCAGGTGATGCGGCCGTGACCGGTGTCGCCGGACGGTCGGGGGTGACCGGCGGCGGTCGCGGGGCATGATCCGTCTCGAGGACCGGAGCGCTGTCCGCCTCCTCACCCTGGACCGGCCCGAGGCGCGCAACGCCTTCGACCGGGCGCTGTACGCCGCGGCCACCGACGCGCTGGTGGCGGCCGGCGCGGACCCGGCCGTGCACGTGGTGGTGATCACGGGTGCGGGGAGCGCCTTCTCCGCCGGCCAGGACCTGAAGGAGATGGCGGCCCTCGTCACCGGCGAGCGCGAGCCCGACGCGGCCAAGGGGTTCCGGGGCTTCATGGACGCGCTGTGCGGTTTCGAGAAGCCGTTGCTGGCCGCGGTGAACGGTGTGGGGGTGGGCCTCGGCTTCACCCTCCTGGCCCATTGCGACCTGGTGCTGGTGTCCGAGGAGGCCCGCCTTCGGGTGCCCTTCGCCGAGCTGGGCGTGCCGGCCGAGGCGGCCAGCAGCTACCTGTTCCCCCTGCGCATGGGTTGGCAGCGTGCCGCCGAGGTCCTCCTCACCGGCAGGTGGGTGAGCGCGGCCGAGGCGGTGACGTGCGGGATCGCCCTGCGGGCCGTGCCGGCCGAGCGGCTGCTGGAGGAGACGATGGAGCTGGCCACGCGCATCGCCGCCGCACCCCCCGACGCGGTGGTCGCCATCAAGCGCCTGATGCTTGCCACCCAGGGGCCCGAGGTGGCGGCGGCCCGCGAGCGCGAGGACGCCGCCTTCTCGGCGCTGTTGGGCTCGGCGGCCAACGCCGCGGCGCTGGACCGGTTCGGCGAGACGGGACGGCTCTCCTAGGTCCTAGGGTGACGTGCAGGAGGTCGAGGGGCAGTGACCGACACGGGGACCATCGAAGAGACCGCCTACGGGGACGTCGACCTCGTCGACGGGGCCTTCTGGGGCGGGAACCCCTATCCCGCGCTGGCATGGCTGCGGCGCCACGCGCCGGTGTACCTGGACGAGCGCAACGACGTCGTCGGCGTCACCCGCTACGAGGACGTCAAGCTGGTGTCGCGCGACCCCGAGCTGTTCTCGAGCGCGGGTGGCATCCGCCCCGACGCCGGGGCCTTCCCGTTCATGATCGACATGGACGCGCCCGAGCACCGGCGCCGGCGACGACTGGTCAACTGGGGCTTCACCCCCAAGCGGGTGGCCGACGCCGAGGCGGGGATCCGGGACATCTGCGACGCGATCATCGACAAGGTGTGCGAAACGGGCACGTGCGACTTCGTGCGCGACATCGCCGCCCCCCTGCCCATGATCGTCATCGGGGACATGCTCGGGGTGGCCCCCGAGGACCGTGACGACCTGCTCCGGTGGTCCGACGACATGTTGAAGTCGCTCGGGACCGACGACGAGACGCTGATGCTCAACGCGGCGACCGCCGCGGCCGAATACCGCGAGTACCTCCTGGCTCGGGTGGCCGAGCGCCGGGCGTCGGGCGACGACTCCGATCTCATCGGCACCCTGGTGCACGCGGAGGTGGAGGGCGAGCGCCTCGACGACGAGTCGCTGGTGTTCGAGTCCCTGCTCATCCTCGTCGGCGGCGACGAGACGACGCGCCATGTGATCAGCGGCGGCATGGAGGCCCTGGCCCGCCGGCCGCAGCAGTGGGCGGACCTGCTGGCCGACCGGGCCCTGCTGCCCGACGCCGTCGAGGAGATGCTGCGCTGGGTCACGCCCATCAAGAACATGTGCCGCACCGCCACGCGCGACACCGAGCTGCGCGGCCAGGCCGTCCGCCAGGGCCAGAAGCTGATGCTCCTCTACCCCTCGGCCAACCGGGACGAGGCCGTGTTCGAGGACCCCGACGAGTTCGACATCCGCCGCAGCCCCAACGAGCACCTGGCGTTCGGGGTGGGGGCCCATTTCTGCCTGGGCAACCGCCTGGCGCGGGTGGAGATGTACTGCATGTTCGACCGGCTGCTGGAGCGGATGCCCGACATCCGCCTCGTCACCGACGACCCGGTGCCGCTGCGCCCCGCCAACTTCGTGTCCGGCATCGAGTCGATGCCGGTGGGTTTCACGCCCTCGGCGCCGGTGGGCGGGTAGTCGGCGTCGGCGGCTTCACCGGTTCGTCCGTCCCGCCGGTCGGGCCGGTTGGGCCGGTGCCAGGTCCGCGGGGGCCGTGCGCGACAGCGCCACCACGCCGGCGGCCATCACCGCGAAGGCCGCCGCCCCCATGGCCGTCTTCCATGTGCCGCCGGTGAAGCGCTCGTCGAAGAGCCACACCGACAGGATGATGGCCACCGCCGGGTCGACCACGATGAGCACGGGCTGCGAGACGCTCAGCGGGCCGGACTGCAGCGCCGCCTGCTGGAGGACGGTGCCGGCGATGCCGCAGGCGGCGAGCGCGTAGACCGGCCAGCGCTCGAGCATCCCGACGACCCCGAAGCTGGTGAGCACGTCGGTGGTGGCCTTGATGAACACCGCCATGAGCGCCCACGAGATCGCCGCCGCCGCCGCGTACAGCGCCGCCCGGCGCACCGGCGAGCCCCGCATGGCGAGCACGGTGAGCACGGCGACGATGCCCCCGAAGGTGAGCAGGCAGCTCAGCCACTCGGCCGTGTCCGGGGTGGGGTGGCCGCCGTGGGGCTCGGCCATGAGGAGGAACACGGCCAACGATCCGCAGACCACCACGGCCGAGGTCCACGCCGCGGGGGCGACGTCCTGGCCGATCCAGAACTGTCGGAAGACGAGAGCGAAGACCAGCTCGGTGACGAGCAGGGGCTGGACCACCGACAGCAGCCCGTTGTGCAGGGCCAGGGCCTGGAAGACGAACCCGCCCACCGCGGCCAGCCAGCCGAGGAGCCACAGCGGCTGGCGGAACAGGAAGGCCACGGCGCGGACACCCCGGTCCTTCTTGGGGATGTCGATCGACGCGGCGTGCTGGACCATCGAGCGGATGGCGTTGGAGCAGGCGGCGGCCAGGGCGAAGACGACCGTGAGGACCTGCATCGGCCCATCCTGTGCCCGGGGCGGCGCCCCTGGTAGGGCCGATGCGCCTCATGTCTCTCGATCCGGGCGGCCGCATGCGCCAGAGTGGCGGGATGCGGGGGGAGCGGGCAGCAGGGGGCGAGGACCATCGCTGGACGCGGCGCCAGGTGCTGGCGGCCGGCCTGGCCGGCGGCCTCGGTGCGGCACTGGGGGCGTGCGGGGGTGGGAGCGGAAGCGGGAGCGAGACCGTCCGCCAGGCGGCGGGCGTCGCGCCGGCGGGGTCGGACCTGGGTGCGGTCGAGCACGTCGTCTTCCTCATGCAGGAGAACCGCTCCTTCGACCACTACTTCGGGACCTACAAGGGGGTGCGGGGCTTCGACGACCACCCGGCGGGGGACCTCGGGGTGTTCGCCCAGGCCTGGCCGGGGGGCGCGGCGCCGACGCTGCTGCCGTTCCATCTCGACACCGCCAGCGCCGACGCCGAGTGCACCTACGACCTGTCCCACGACTGGGACGCCCAGCACTACTGCTGGAACGGGGGTGCGATGGACCAGTGGGTGGCCACCCACACGCAGTCGCGCTTCGAGGGGCCCGGGAGCGGGGTGCTGACCATGGGCTACTACACCCGGGCGGACATCGACTTCTGGTACGCGGTGGCCGACGCCTTCACCATCTGCGACGGATACCACTGCTCGGTGATGGGGCCCACGCATCCCAACCGGCTCCATGCCCTGTCGGGGACCCTGGACCCCGGTGGGCACGCCGGCGGGCCGGTGCTCGTCACGGGTTCCTCGGGCTCGCTGATCGGCAGCGCCACGTGGGAGACGATGCCCGAGCGCCTGCAGGCGGCGGGGGTGAGCTGGAAGGTCTACAACCCGCCCGGCGCCGTCTACCGGCCGGAGGACCCGCTGTCCATCGCGGTGTCGAACAACATCCTGCTGTACTTCGAACAGCACGTGCGCGACCCGGGCTCGGCGCTGTATCGCAACGCCTTCGATGCCCTCTACCCGGACGACTTCGCCCGGGACGTGGCGGACGAGACCCTGCCGGCGGTGTCGTGGATCATCCCGGCGGTCGGGGAGGACGAGCACCCGCCGTCCCCGCCGGCGGTAGGCATGGGCTATGCCAGCCGGCTCATCGGGACGCTGGCGTCGAACCCCAAGGTGTGGTCGAAGACGGTGTTGTTCGTCATGTACGACGAGAACGACGGGTTCTTCGATCACGTGGCGCCGCCGGTGCCCCCGGCCGGCACCGCGGGCGAGTACCTGACCGTCGACCCGCTCCCGGCCGACGCCCACGGGATCGCCGGCCCCGTGGGGCTGGGCTTCCGGGTGCCCATGCTGGTCGTCTCCCCCTTCAGCCGGGGCGGCTACGTCTGCTCGGACGTCTTCGACCACACCTCGCAATTGCGGTTCCTCGAGACCCGCTTCGGGGTGGCGGCCCCCAACGTCTCGGCGTGGCGCCGCCAGGCGACCGGCGACCTGACCTCGACGCTGCACCTCGGCTCGCCCGACTCGTCGGTGCCGACGTTCCCTGCCACCCCGGGGGCGCAGGATCCCCGGGTGGTGCGGGAGTGCCAGGCGTCGCAGCTCGCCGAGCTCGACGTGCCCGATCCGGCGCCGTACCCGGTGCCGGCCGTCCAGGCGATGCCCACCCAGGAGCCGGGCGTGGCCACACCCGTCCCGACCTGATCGGGCGTCGCTCAGCCAGGTGGGGGCCCGAGCTGGACCGACACGCTGGAGCTGGACGGTGGCAGGGTCACGATCCCGTCGGTCTCGTCGACGGTGCCGGCGGAGGCGGCGGCCACGTTGTCGACGAATTCGGGAAGCTCGAAGAGGACCGCTCCATGCGGGGCGCTGCCACGTATCGTCAGGGACACGGACCCGCCGGAGGACGAGATCCGCACGTCCACGCGCCGTCCGTCCAGCGTCGGGAAGTTGCCGACCGAGACGACGTCCCCGGTGCCGAGCCACTCGGCGGGGATGCCCCGTCCGACGATCAGCTCGCCGGTCGACTCCTGGGCCACCAGCGAATCGAGCAGCACCTTGTTCGCCTCCGCCATTCCCCAGGCATGCGGCGAGGACCCCTGACCGGCACCCGGGTGCGAGCCCACCCACGGCGACGCCGGGTCCGGCGGACCCGAGCTCTCCCACCACGAGTAGGGCCCGCTCTGGGTGTTGCGGATCATGAACTCGTAGCCGGCGATGCCCTGGGAGCGCCACGAGGAGCCGGCGAGTCCCCAGCTCCCGTACCCGGCGTTGTAGCCACTGGAGTAGAAGTCGGAAGGAAAGCCGCCGAAGGTGTCGGGTGGCACGATGCCGCGGAGCCGGTCGAACCCGTACCGATAGGTCGGGTCGATGAGCGCCACGGCTGGACCCGACACCGGGGTCCCGAGCAGGGGGGCGTCCCAGGCCCACTTCCCGAACTGCAGCGTGGCCGCCCAGTTGGCGTCAGCAGGGTTGCTGCAGCGGTTGGCCGTGTTCGGCTGGAGGATCGAGCACGGGAGATAGTCCAGGCCGAAGGTCTGGACCGTGTCCTCGAGCGTCGCATCGGTAGCGGAGAGGAGGGCGTCGTACTCGGCGGTGGCCCACTGCACCTCTCCCTGGTTGCCGAGGCGGGAGGCCAGGTAGCGATACGCCGCCAATCCCATCAGGGCCTCGAAGTCGTCGACCGTCCAGTAGCCCGTCGTGTCGATGTCGTCGGTCGCCATCATGATCCCGCCCGGGCCAGTCCGGTCCGTGCCGATCTCGTGTGCGGTCTCCTCGATGCTCGGCCCGCCGCCGCCGGGACCGACGCCCGACGAGAAGTTCGCCCGGACGAATCCGATGTCGCCGGTCTTCATCAGGTAGATGGCCCATGGCCACGCGTACGTCCACGTCCCGTCGGGATAGATGGTGTCCTGCGAACCGATCACGGCCCGTGCTCGGAGCAGGAGGGAATGGGCACCGGCGAAGTACCCCTGGGTGAACAGGTTGGCCAGGATCCCGATGACGTCGTGGTTGTACTCGGCGTCGTAGCCGTTGACCCCGGTGTAGAGCTCATCGCCGCTCCGGGCGATCTGGGTCAGGATGAACCCGCTCCTGTAGGCGTTCACCAGCGACGTGTCGGGGAGCTGCAGGTCCGCGATCTCGCCGAGCTCGGTGTTCCAGAAGCTCCGCATGTGCGCCAGGTGCGGGCCGAACCCCCCGGCCGCCGCCAGGTCCGCCGGCTTCGGCCACGCATAGCTGTTGCCGAAGCGGTCGACGGCGACGACGTAGTCGTGCTGCGCCGTGGTGTAGGCGCGGACCGTGGTCGGCGCGGTGGCCAGCACGACGAGGCCCGGCGAGGGGTCGGGGTCCTCGACGACGGCCCGCCCGGTGGGGTTGGAGATCGCGACGCGGCAGTAGACGGCCACGAACGGATCTCCGTCGATGACGATCCGGTCGGCGAACTCGGTGATGGTCACCGTGGCGCCCGATCGGGCAAAGGTCGTGACCTGCGCCGGGAGATACCCGTCCAGGTCGGCCCACGAGGTCGCCGCGCCGTTGTAGATGCCGAACCCGAAGCCCCTGTTGATGCCCGACTGGACGTAGAAGGAGCCCCCGAGGCAGGTCACCACACCTTCCGAGTTCCCCTCCCATCCGATGGCGGAGGCCGTTGCATAGGCGCCCGTGAAGGCGTCCGTCTGGGTGTCGTACCGGCATGCGTACTGCCCGGCCGGACCGTGGCCGGTCGTGAGCACGGCTGTCGGCGCCTGGGCGCACCCGGCAAGCAGGCAAGCGAAGGCGACGAGGGCGAGGGCGAGCCGGATCAGCCCGCAGCGTGCGGGCGCCGGTGTCGCGGAGGTGGTCGGCTTGGTCACGGGGCCCCAATTCGTACCTGGAGCAGCATGGTGCGCTGCCGTGGGCCGAAGGGGGATCGCAGCGGCCCGGGGCTCTCCACCGTCGTGGGGGAGCCGACGCCAGACCCAACTACAATGACGATCCGCCGCCTGAGCCCCCGGCGGAGCGCCGGGCGCCCCGGACGTTCCTGCAGGTGGGCGAGGTGCGGTGGATGCGCTCGTAGCCCAATTGGATAGAGCATCTGACTACGGATCAGAAGGTTGGGGGTTCGAGTCCCTCCGAGCGCGCTGAAAGGCCCAGGTCAAAGGGTTGAGTCGCATCGGATCGTGACGACCGTGGTGTTGGGTTCCATGTTGGCTGCCTTAC
>Ga0187780_10000139_pt1 | contig 57363 bp, 60 predicted proteins | sample 1015_Q2_SP10_20__FD_132429 | JGI IMG/M metagenome (GOLD analysis project Ga0187780, IMG submission 132429) | Tropical peat soil microbial communities from peatlands in Department of Meta, Colombia - 1015_Q2_SP10_20_MG | ecosystem: Environmental > Terrestrial > Soil > Wetlands > Peat | place...
AAGTAGGTAGAAAAGATTGAAGAAGCACAGACTGGTGACTTACTTCCTCGGAAGCCTACTGATCGTTGTCTTGCTCGCAAGGCTAGCTCAGAGTTACAGCTACTTAGGGTACGGATTCGTGCAAGTGGGTCTACTTTACGACCAGATCTGTACTCGAGGAAGCTACGAGATCATCATCTGCCTGCCGGACATCCTACCACCCTACGAGACAATCCTCGTCATCCTAGCGATACTGCTCATATTCTCTCTCTGGTTTGCCAATAGGAAGACACATAGGTAGTTCGAACCGACTCGCCTTGCTTTTCTTATTACGGTGCTGCCCATGATAGTGCGGGCAAGTAAATTGAGCCGGTCGTTCCTTCATTCGTTTGTGCGCGTACTGAATGATGCATAAGCTCTAGAGAGTCCATATATCGCTGCTAATCCTCCTCCTGCGATCCTGAATATCATTCTCATAGAGCTTTTTTCTGCTTGCGAGGTAAAGTTATTTTCTTATCATTCTTTCGGTTTGCGATGGGTTGAAACGTAGTCATGATAGAGTTCGGGGTAGCTTTCATTGAGTTTGTCTTAGCGACATTCGCGCCTATTTTCGCGGGAATGTTCCTACTGGTCGGTATTAGCGAAGCCACCAAGATTGATATTCGTTATCTCTCTGCTTACGCTCTGGGATTACTATTCTGGTTCTTCTTCGACACTTTGAATGACGCGGTTCAGTTAGATGTCAATCAAGGATACAGCTTCGATTTAGGGCATATTGGGCTAGTTCTGCTCTTCTCGATCGGTTTCCTATTGTTTGCTTTACTCGGCGGGAGACTCTCATCAAAGTATGAAGATGCCTCAAGCAGGAACCTTCCCTTAATCTTGGCAATACTCGTCGCCGTCGGAATGGGTATCCATGGAGTAGGAGAAGGAATCGAGTTCGGAGGGTTAGCCGTCGGTACACAGGCCATGAGTATTCTTGATGCGATTGGGGGAATTGGTGGAGGTATTGCGTACGTTCTACACAAGCTCCTTGAATCAACGATAGTAATAGTGGTCTTCATCGCTTTAGCGCGAACTTCCGGATTGCCCTTTCGAAAGCAACTGTGGCAGACACTCACGATCGGATTTGTGTTCGGAATTCCGTCAATGGTAGGAGAGGTCGCAGGTTATTCCATTCCAATAGATTCGACTTGGTTCTTCGCTATGGGAGCGGGAGCCGCAATCTTCGTCGTACTAGAAGTAATAAAGCCAATCTTCGCAAATCGAGAGAGTGAAGTCTCTTACTTGCAATGGACACGAATTTCAGTTGCAATGCTCCTAGGCTTCCTCCTACTCTACGCAGCAGCCCTATTCCACTCGTAGTATAGCAAACCCTTAGCGTTGCTCAGTGTCAAAACAAAATCATCACAACGTTTGATAATTGCTCTTAAATTACTCATTCAGCTTCCGTCAAAGAGGGAGTGGGATTGCAGCTTAAGGGTTCAAGTAAGATGGCGGGGTATTTCCTCTATGCTGCGATGATTCAGGGTGCGATCGCGGTTGTCATAACTTTTCTTGGCGCTTTGGGTGACCAGGTGGGATTGTTACCGGTTGCGGTTTCGAGAATTATTGCGGCGGGTTCTGCTGGAACGTGGTTCGTTATGGGATACTTGACCTATCTTGTGGTCGCAGTCGTGTCGATGGCGGTTACTTCACTGTTCTACTTCTTCATCGAGTCGGTCCAAGGCAAACCATACCATGGTGCTGCGAAGAATTTATCGTGGATTCATCTCATATTCTCCAACGTCGGCGTTGCCGGTGCAGCGTTGGCAGCCATGTGGGGAGGTTACTGGGGAGGAGTCGCAATGGCGCCGAAGAGCGTGGGAGGTTTGGGTGGAACAGCGGCAGATGCTCACGTGCTCGCACTCGGACCGGTCGAATATCCAATCGTAGTCTTCCTTATCATCGCAATCATTGGATTCATAGCTGGAGGAATAGGATACCTAATCGCTATGCGATCAAAATCGTAGACTCAACTCGCGCTAAGTATTTCCTCCATAAGCGTGCACATACAACATGTCGAGATCTGCGCACAAGAAGGTTCGTTCGGACGACCAGAAAAGTTTAAGAAAATACTCGGGTGCATGGCTTTATTGGCGGTGAAGCTCGCCGTTAACCGCTCGCAACACAGTTGTGAGCCAATAGCTTCTACCTTAATCCAAGCGAGCGGTCAACTATGGAGGAAAGTGTGCATCGGGCCATACAAAGCGGCCTTTTCATAATTGAGAAATGTCTACGAGATATTCTGCAGGAGATCAATACCAGATCTGAGTCTAAGCCGTGGCTGCTGAGGGTACGGCATTCAGACATAAACGACGATGTAGCAGTTCACCTAATCTCTGAGGCTGAAGGAATGCTGAAAGAAATCCAAGACCTGCAAAGAGCCTTCAACATAGGGAAGAATCCTGAATCTATTAGATGGCGCATAATCACCAGCCTAAACCAAGTTTGGACAATACTAAGCGACCTCACTCCCAGTCGACTATCAGGGTTCGGACACATGGAATCTGAAGAAAGTGAACTGCTTTCCACTCACGTTAACAAAATGCATGAGATTGCAGAGAAGATGCAGAAGATACTCTCACCGTAGGTGAATTACAGATGACTTGTCACTTCTGCGATAGATCGGATGAGATTACGTTCGGAGTTGCGGGGAGAAGTGATGAGCTTAAGCTATGTGATTTTCACGCAAAAATGCTCTACAAGGGGCTAGCGCAGTATAGCAGCGGCAAATACGGAGAACAAACAATCGTCTTCTTCTAATCATGGTTGGGTGTCAAGTATGATTGACTATTGGCGTGACCTTGAAACGGGGTCGAACCCTCCAGACCTGATCTACGCGGTCATTGAAACTGCTAAAGGAAAGGAGAACAAATACGAATATGATGCACGTAAGAAAGCCATCATGCTGGATCGCGTTCTGTACTCTGCCATGCATTACCCGGGGGATTACGGATTCATCCCCCGCACATTGGACGAAGACGGAGACCCTCTTGACATCCTCGTACTAGTGAGCAGCCCAACTTTTCCGGGTTGCATAATGACTGTTCGACCAGTCGGCCTCCTCAAAATGCTTGACGGAGGCAAAGAAGACGACAAGATCCTTGCAGTCCCCGAAAACGATCCAAGGTACAAAAGTTATCACGACATCGCGAGCCTACCGCAACACATTCTCCAAGAGATCGCGTACATGTTTGAGACTTACAAGGTGTTAGAGGGAAAAGTGACAAAAGTACTGGGTTGGTCTGATGTTGAAGCAGCAAAACGCACCATCGTGAGATGCCAGCAGACATACAAGAATGCTGAGAACGTAACCCAGTCACAAACCAAGTGATTCTGATGGAACCGATGCTTGACGGAAGGATCAAGCTAAGTTCAATCGTCACATACATTCAGAATAGACAGAATGAGAACGGCGGATACACTTTTGCCCAGTGGACAGAATCTTCCGCTGAGGATACTTACTTCGCCATACGAATATTAGAGATGCTGAAGACGGAACCTCAACGGAAGGGTGACACAATCCGATTCCTGAGAGGGCTTCAACATTCAGATGGAGGTTACGATTCGATTAAAGTTGCATACTACTGCAAGAACACCCTCTCAACTTTAAGATCAGCACCTAGATTTGACATGAGAAACTACCTCTATTCACTTCATGCAGGACTAGCTTTCGGAAGATCGGTTGTGAACATTGAGACTTCGTCCGAACTCGAAAACATGTTCCTCACACTTTGCTTGTTGAGACGCATGGATAAGACTGGTTCTGGTGATATCGTCAAGTTCATTCTTGGACGACGGAATAAGGACGGAAGCTTCGGAAAGAGTGGGTACTCAAGACTTGCCTCAGTGCATTACGCATTAGCATCTCTGGGAGCCTTGGGTTATGATGTTCAATCCTTTGATAGAACACTGAAATGGTTGCGTTATTGTGAGCTTCCGGCCGGAGGTTTCACGACGACGCCACGTGATACCGCGTATCTGGTTATCGACGAATTATATCACGGGCTAAACGCCCTTCGATGTTTCGAGATCGACCCGCTTTATTCCTCGGCACATCTACAATTACTAAACCGTTTTCAAAATGGAAACGGCGGGTTTCGCAGATCCATATTCCTAGGCATCTCAACGTTCGAATCCACATTTTACGCACTCACCTGTCTCGGGCTGTTGAAAAACGGCTGAATCGCTCGAGAGAATTGATCCAAGGTCCCTAGGGATTCGATTATGTCTGAGATCGTGCTGGTTCAAGTCTTGGGTTGAGAAGTTGTTAGGTGTCAATGCCGAATTCTTAACGGCATTAGTCATCTTCTGGACCGAAGTAAACTCATGTAAGGCAGTTCGGTTCGTTAGTAACTATACCCCCCCAGAGAAGGGGTATTTCGTGGGTTGATGTAGTCGTTCATTTTCGTGTGTGTGTGGGTAGCCTGGTGCGAGCAACGAAATTTGAACCGGTCATTCTCTATGCGTAATGCGAATAGGTGTCAAGCGCTAATGTGATTGTTAGCGCACTACCTTAGATCGATACAACAATAGATTAATCGCGTAGTTCACTATTCGAGTAATCTGAGAGAGGTTTTCATTTTGTCATCGAACAGTACCTGTCTCAATCTCGTGTCTGAGCTTTGTCCTTTCATTGATCTGGCTCGGATTGTGTTGATGATTTCGCCGTGTTCTTCCATCAGCTTGACTTCAAAAGCTCCATCTGCGACCAATTTCATGTCCTGGTAGAATTGTGGGGGGTGGAGGTCAGCGGCTATGCCAACAATCATGACTGCTCCCCGATTTCTCCATACCCCGGCAACTCGTCTCCAGAACTTTGTGAATACGTTCTCTTGATTGAATGCCTGGTTCGAGTAGGATTCTACAATAACTAGTGTTCCTGCAGGCCATAGCGCTGCTGACTGAGTTATGGTGATGGATAGTTCGTTAAGGTTTGAACTCATAGTGTGATATCTTTCAGATGTCTTCACACCCATCGGCGCTGAGTATGCATCAAAAAGAACCGCGTTATCTTTGGCTTCATATTCCGCTACGTTCACTCCGAGATCATTGAATTGTTTCCTGACCTCGCTCACCGGTCTAGATGAGACTATAAAGAGCAGGTCTCCGCCTGATTTCAGGTGTGCTGCTGCAATGTTGACCATCAATGAACTGTACTGGCTGTCAGGGTCGTACAGTGCGAGTATTACTCTTCCGTAGGGGACGGGGCCGAAGGTTTCGGAAAGGATCGGTAAATCGAGTTCTCTCATTTCAACAGTTTCTGTTTGTGAAGAACTCGACAAGTTCATCAGTCCATTTACTTCGATCTAGAGGGTGAAGTACACATCGTTAATGTTTAGTTTTCCCTCATTCAACTAATCAGGGGGCGTCGCGTTCACAAATCTCCGCCGCCTGCTTCCAGCCTTGGATCATGACTTCCTTGAGCGCAGACATCCGAGTCATTGCTGAAGTGTCTTGGGGGATCAAAGTGCTGTGTATCGAAAGTTTGGTTCCTTCTGGTGTTGGTTCAGGTCGAAATTCATCGAAAACATGGATGCCTAACGGATTGGGAGTTGGAACATCATAGGTCCAGGTTCCGTCAGGTTCCAAGTTTAGGACTTCCAGAACTTCTATAGATGATCCGTCCGGCATCTTCCAAAATGTTCGAACCTCCCGCCCGTTCGGTAATCGACGCGTAGTTTGGATCCGGTAGGGTTGTTCTCGCGGGTCTTTCGCGTGGTAATCGTCCGGGTAATCCGTCCACCACGCGCGGACTGACGCGGGAGGCTTACGGATCAGAAGCTCGAGATTAAGAACATCAGAAGTCATGCCTTGCGCTGCTCGTTCGCATGACTATTGAGTTTTCCTATTTCGTATGTTATTCATCTGTTCGCGGTTTGAGTTAGTTCAGTGGGATATTTTCTTGAGCTCCCTCATCCTTTGCAGGGCCTCGATTATTCTGTTGGTCGACTGCGTGACTGAGAAGCGAACATATTGTCTGCCGTTAAGGCCGAATGCTTCCCCTGGGGTGATGACGATTCCGAGCTGCAATAGTTTTTTGACGAATGCTGTTCCGTCCCCAACGTTAACCCATAAGTAGTAAGTTGCTTTGGGTGTTCTTGCTGCGATCCCTAACTCGAGGAGACCCTTAACTAGGGCGTCCAAACGGTCCTTTAGCACTCCGTTGTTCGTGTTTCGTTCTGATGAAAGTTCGGAATCAAAGTAGTTGTTGAGTGCTATCGTTGCAGCTCTTTGTACGAACCGTGGGATTCCTGAATCAATCTGTGCCTTGACTTTCTTTAACCCGGCTATGACTCTCTTGTTTCCAACTGCGAAGCCAACTCGGTAACCGGTCATGTTGAACATTTTGCTGCATGAGTTGAATTCCACAGCGCACTCTTCGGCACCATCGATCTGCAAGATGGATGGGGATTGATAGGATTCGAAGCAGGTTTCCGAATAGGCATTATCGTAGCATAGCACAAGGTCATGTTTTCTGCAGAACTCTACGGTCGACTGTAACGTGTCCTTCGTTGCGACGGCGCCTGTTGGATTAGACGGGTAATTCAGGAAGAGTAATTTTGTCCTATGGTCAACTGGGATTGTCGATAGGTCGGGTTGGAAGTCTTCTCCTATGAGGTTGAAATTGACGGGGATGGCGTCGGAGAGGATTGTTGATCCTTGCGCGAACACGGGATATCCAGGGTCGGGAAGAAGAGCCTTGTCGCCAGGATTGAGCAGGACCCTGCCGACGTTCGCTAATCCTTCCTTTGACCCGATTAGAGCACAGACATCTGTGGCGGGGTCAAGGGTTACTCCGAATCTTCTGTTGTACCATTCAGCGACGGCGGTTCTAAAGTAGTCCTCCCCTTGGCTCGTAGGGTAATTGCTTGAACCGGGCTCTGATAATGAGTTCTTCAAAGACTCTGTTATTAGCCGCGGGGGCGGGAAATCCGGATCACCTATGCCCAGCGAGATGAGGTCCACACCTTGCTTGGTTAGGTCGTCTTGAAGTTTCTCGAGATCCGCGAAAATGTACGGAGGAAGCTTGTCCACCCTGTCTGCGTATTTCATGACCCTAGTAACCTCATGGGAACATGTTGCCTCGAAACGAGGTCAATGACTGTTTCTCGTTCTCGAATGATTTCAGCTTGATGATTGTTCACGAGTATTTCAGCTGCGCGAGGACGTGAATTGTACTGACTGCTCATCGCATAGCCATAGGCCCCTGCGTTCATTACGACAATTAAATCGCCAACCTCCACATGAGGAAATTGTCTGTCTTTTGCGAGAATGTCGGTATTCTCACACACTTGACCGGTTAACGTGACAACGGATTCGATTGAGGCTAATGGGTTGTTGGCTAGATAGATGTGATGGTATGCTCCATAAAGTGCCGGTCTAAGAAGTGTATTCATTCCGATATCTGTGCCAACGAGTGTTTTTGTTTCAACTTTCTTGATGTGATGTACGCGGCCGAGCAGCACTGTTGAATCGGAAACTACGAATCTTCCGGGTTCTATCATTAGGTAAGGTTCTCCGATCTTCTTCGTTTGGACAAATTCGTTAAACAGACTGCTGACTCGAGAACCGAGTGTTTCAATATCAAGCGGGCTTTCGTCCGGTCTGTATGGAACTCCAAATCCGCCTCCGATATCAACAAATTCGAATGTCAATCCTACTTTCCGGGAGACATTTTCCGCTATCTCGAACAGTTTGCGAGTGACCGAGATAAAGTAGTCAAGATTGAGAACGTTAGAGCCGGTCATCATGTGCATTCCGAACCGTTTGATTCCGTTCTCCTTGGCGTTTGCGTAAGCTTGGAGAATTTCTGATTCTCTAATTCCGAACTTGGTGTTTTCGCCGCCGAAGACCAATCCTGGATATTGTCCCTGACCTATGCCAGGGTTGATTCTGAATGAGAGCACTTCGGGTTTTCCATGTTTTAGAACTCTCGGGAGGAGAGTGATGTCGTCCAGGTTTACGATCGCGCCGGATTCGACTCCTTGAGAGAGCTCGTTATCGCTGTTATAGTTGCCACTGTAGAGTAGTAGCTCCTTTCTGAAGCCCGCCATACGTGCTAACGCGAGTTCTTCTGTACAGGAGCAGTCGGCGCCTGCGCTTTCTTGCCTGACGATATTTAGGATGGCTAGATTGTTGTTTGCTTTAACTGCGTAGTTTAGTCTGAACTTCTTGTAGCCTTTTGTAAATGCCGCTATCAGCCGCCTACAATTGTGCCTTATTCGCTGCTCATCAGTGACGTAGGTTGGTGTTCCGTACTGGGACGCGAGTTCAACAATCTCACGATCTCCAATGTGCAATTTGCCATCGGAGATACCAAGAGGAGGCATGATTTCGTTAGGTGGCGAATTCATCACACTCGGTCAATCTTTGAACTTGTCCATTTCTGCCGTGAACGCTATTGCAGAGTGGTTGCTAGGACATTTGCCATCGAATAGATGCCCGGCTTATCTTGAGATGCTATCCATTTGCAGGCAAGTAGAGCTCCGGCTGCCGATGCTGCACGTGAAAACGAGGCGTGCTCTACCCTGATCATATCATGTTCCCCTGACAGGATCAGTTGATGAATTCCGGGAGTACCTCCTCCTCTCAAAGATACGACTTCGACTTCTCCTTCCGTGCGATTAGGTTTCACTGTTCTGTCGGTTACGGTTACTCGGAATGCTGAATCGCTGTTCAGAAGTTGAAGCATTGTCTTGGCTGTTCCGCTTGGTGCGTCGGCTTTCATTTTGTGGTGCGCCTCCATGATGCTGTAGTCGTAGAGTTTGTTGAATCGTGATACCAGACTGGTGATTTGGAAGAGTATGTTGGCGCCTATGGAGAAGTTTGATGATATTACGGTTGGAAATGTCTGGAGCAATGAGTTCAATCGTTCTGTTTGCTCAGCTGTGAAACCTGTTGTTCCCACTACGATCCGTTTTTTCAACGTCACGATTTTAGGTATGTTGGCTAAGTCAGCGTTAGGTCTAGAAACGAAGATGATAACGTCGCTGTCAACCGCTGCCTCAGCGATGTTAGACGCGCCTCTGATGGTTGTACTTGACCCGTGAAGTCCTATTTCGTTCAGTCTCTTTCCAACTAGCGGGTTCGCATCGCTGCATACTGCTCCCGAAATTCTCACCTCAGAATCGGGAAGTGAGATGATTGATCGTCCGAATTTTCCCGTCGCGCCTACGACGCACAAACTAATAGCCATCGTAATACCATCCGCTTCGATATTGGGTTTCGGTTAATCGCCTATCGACGTCCACATCGAAGAAGTCGCTCAACGGTTCGAACACCGCTGGATGTTCCGTATGTATTCTTCGTGCCATGTTGATGAGTAGTTCAAGACCTTGTTTCGTCATTTGTCCTATCGGTGGTCGTAGATGACCTCCTGGTAGACCTAGGATTCCCATCAAAGTTTTGATGGGAAGAGGGTTTCGAGCTTTGCAAGCTACGGGGCCATAATTCGTCTGCTCGTTTGTTTTCACGGTTACGATGTCGAAGAGTGGTTGCAGCGCTGTGGCTATAGATTTCGCTTTCTCAACAGATCCTTCAAGGGCATAGCGACACATCTCCTGAACGCTTTTGGGTGCTAGGTTCGAAACTACGGAGATAACTCCTAAGGCCCCGATGCCCGCGTCTAACATCATTTGTAACGTTTTGTCGTCGTCGCCTGATAATATCCTGAAGCTGTCACCGCACAGTCTCCGAATGGCTTTCATATTCTCAAAGTCGCCGGTTGCTTCCTTGACGGCGCAAATGTTCGGATAGTGTCTATTTGCAATGGCCAGATCTTGAGCGAGAAGTTGAGTTCCGCATCTGCCTGGTATAATGTAAGGTATGACGGCGATCTCTGGATGAGCGGCGGCAATAGGCTCTAGGTACTCTCTTCTGATCTCGAGCGAACTCGGTCCATTGTAGTAAGGATCAACCAAGAGTACATGTTTAATCCCCATCTGTCTTGCACGTGTCGTGGCTTCCTTGCATTCTGTTGTGCTGTTGCTTCCTGTGCTCGCGATTACTGTTACTTTGGAGCCAACCGCGTCGAAGGTTACTTGGAACGCGTTAATGTGCTCATCCCATGTTAACGTCGGGCTCTCGCCGGTTGTGCCAACACTCACAATACCCGAAATTCCACTTTCTCGTTGAAACTCACATAGTGACCGTAATCCTTCCCAGTCAATTTCCTTACTATCCTTTGAGAACGGAGTTATGATGGCCGTGAAAGCTCCGTTGTAGGTTTCGTTCATGAAAGTTCGGTTAAGCGCCTGAACCTTCATACTTAAGAGTTACGTATACCGTAGATGTATTACGTTTTTCGTAATAGGTCGAGAACATGGATGAAATAGACTCCACGATAATCGAAATCTTGCGTCAAAATTCTAAAACTACAAACTGCGAATTGGCGAAGACCGTATACTTGACTGAAGGAGCCGTAAGAACCCGAATCAAACGTTTGGTACTCGCCGGCGTCATAAAGCAATTCACAATAATCACAGAACCCGCTCAGGCAGAAGCCGTAGTCCTCATAAAAACTCGCTCTAAGGGCAGTAAAGAAATCTTGAGGAAGATTCGCAAATACACAGATAGACTATTCGAGACTGCGGGAGAATATGATGTCGCCGCATTCATAACTGCAGAGAACATTGCTAAAATCAATTCGACCGTCGATAATCTGCGTGCCGTAGACGGCGTAATTTCAACGTCGACGCTGCTGAAAATAGCTGATGAACAGTAAGCACCACTTTCACTTCGGCTGAAAAATTGCTAATCACCGGTATTGTTTATGCGTAAGTACACGGTTCACGCTTTCGATGAGTAAGCCGGATTGAACTTTTACGTTACATTGACCACAGACTGCAATCTTCAGTGTTCATACTGTTACGGTAAGTCATGTGAAGATTTCGGGAGCGACTTTAACGATCTTGCTATAGACTATTCGTTGCCTTCGTCAGTCGCATACGGGATGAATTCGCTTCTGGCTTTTCTGAGAGCTGATTCGGATGCAACCGTGATATTCTACGGCGGCGAACCGCTGGTAGAGTCGGGTAGGCTCAAGGAAGTTATGGATGGTTTACCCGATGGCAGGTTTGTTTTGCAAACTAACGGTACACTTCTTGATCAACTGAATTCGGATTACGTTAACCGATTCGAGTCGATCTTTGTCTCAATTGACGGAAACGAAGCACTAACAGATCATTATCGAGGCGTCGGAACCCACCGCAAGGTCATGAGGAATCTGAATTTGATACGTGAAAACGGATATTCGGGCGAAGTCGTGGCACGTATGACGGTGGGAGAAGCCACTGAGATCGACACTCAAGTTCTAGAGTTGATTACGAATCCAGTGATATCGTCAGTTCACTGGCAGCTGGACGCATTGTTCTGGCAGAACGATTACCCAAAACGTCAATTTGCCAAGTGGGTGCATGAGAACTACAATCCGCGAGTAAGAAGCTTGGTTGAAAGATGGGTTCGGCACATGCATACTGAACGGAAGGTATGGACAATCTATCCATTCACTGCGATTTGTCGCTCGCTGCTCACGGAGCAGCGAAGTGACTTACGCTGTGGCGCAGGATGGCGCGTTTTCAACATCCAAACTGACGGTCACGTTAGCCCTTGCCCTGTAATGGCGGGAATGAAAGATTACTACGTAGGCGATATCATGATGGACACTCCACGTACCTTGAAGAAGGTTTCAGTCAGCGAACCATGCACAAGCTGCGATATACTCGGAATATGTGGGGGAAGATGCCTCTACGCTAACGTAACCAAACGGTGGGGTGCAGCGGGGTTTGAGGAAGTCTGCCAAACCGTCCGCAATTTGGTGGATGGACTTACGGTTGTCATGCCGAAAATCAGGGGACTTCTGCAAAGTCAGGCGATAAGCTTGGAGGATTTCAAGAGTCCGTGTTACAACGGTTGCGAAGTTATTCCTTGAATTCTAGTCTGCTCGCGGATATGACCCGAGGATCTTCAGCATCGCCGTTGAACTCCTAAGTGCACGTATAGCTTCAGAGACCTTCGGATCACTCTCATGTCCTTCGAAGTCTACGAAGAAATTATACTCCCACGGTGTTCCTCGAATTGGTCTGGATTCAATCTTTGTGAGATTGATTTGGCGCGAGGCGAGTTCGCCTAACGCATTGTGAAGCGAACCTGGGGTATGAGTCGTGGCGAAGACAATGGAAGTCCTATCCTTTCCAGTTGAGGAGACATCCACTCGACCGAGCACGAAGAACCGGGTGAAGTTTTCGGGAAAATCTTCAATTCCCCTCTTCAACACCGTCAATCCGTAGATTTCTGCGGCACGCTCGCTTGCGATGGCTCCCGCTTTCAAACGCTTCTCAATCAGCATCTTGGCGCTGCCTGCAGTGTCATATGCTGGAATGGTTTCCAAACCAAGCTTCTGAAGAAAACCGGCACATTGAGCCAAGGCCTGTGGGTGGGAATAAACAACCCTGACCTCCTCGATGCTCGTCCCAGGGACTGTCAGCAGGCAATGTCTGACTCTAACTTTCACTTCACCGCGAATCCTCAATAATGTTTCGAGTAAGAGGTCATAGGTTTGGTTAATGCTTCCTTCGAGTGAGTTTTCAGACGGAACGATACCGTAATCAACTGACTTTTCCTCGACTGACTGGAAAACCTCTTTGAAGGTTCGGCACGGTATCGTTCTGACGTTCGGTCCAAAGAACATGGTCGCCGCTTCTTCGCTATATGCACCACGTTCGCCCTGGAAGGACACTGTGGAAGCTGACATGTCGATGACTACCGTTCTCAAATTCACTACTGCGTTACATATATTTGAGAAAGCATCCTACTGAGATGAAGATACCAATTGTTGCATTCGATATCGTTCGTTGGAGGGGGTGTTATGGGCGAGGCAATGATTCAGGGATTGCTTTCGAAAAACCTGGTGAAATCCTCGGGTATAACTGTGGCTGAACCACGCACGGATAGGGGTAAGGAACTCCAGCAACATTATGCCGTCAAGGTAACCGGTGATAATCGACGGGCCGCTGAAGCATCCAAGATTATCGTCTTCTCAATTAAACCTCAGGACTTGAGAACGGTTACTGAGGAGTTGAATGGTTCACTCAAACCGGACCAGCTTGTGATCTCCATTATTGCGGGAGCTCGAATCGACACCATTCGCCGCGGGCTAGGTCACGACCGTGTTATTCGTGTCATGCCGAATACTCCTGCACAGATCGGTGAAGGAATTAGTGTGTGGACGGCTACGCCAGCCGTGGACAAGAATCAACTGAACCACGCACGGGCAATTCTACAAGCCTTCGGTAAGGAAATCTACATGAAGGAAGAGAAATTCCTTGACATGGCAACTGCAGTCAGCGGGACTGGACCAACATACGTCTTTCTGGTAATGGAAGCAATGATCGACGCGGCCGTGCACCTGGGTTTTCCGCGACATATAGCGTATCAACTTGTTACAGAGACGATAAAGGGCTCTATCCTGTTCGCTATGAAGTCTGACAAACATCCCTCAGAATTGCGCAACATGGTCACGTCCCCGGGTGGTACAAGTGCTGAAGCGCTCTATCAGTTAGAAAAGGGCAGCCTCAGAACCGTATTGTCAAAGGCAATTTGGGCGGCTTACGAACGAAGCAGGGCTCTTGGTGAAGAAAACGGCAATTGGCTCCCTGAGCGCCAACCATAACTTAACTCGAAACTGGACTCACGAGTGCTTCTTTCTTGCCCTGCTTTTAGTCCTTAAACGACGCGGTTTTCGCATGTAAGATACCATAGCATAGCCTAGGAGAATTAGCGCTGAAATCACTAGCGCTGCTGGAATCGTATAGTTCGCGTACCAACGAGCCTGAATCGAATGTGACGAATTCATTTGAATTGAACCATTTCCTACAGTAGTGATTAGTTGACCGCTATCGTACCATCCTTGAAATTCTAGTCTGCCGCCCAGAAGTCCCAGTATCCCGATCATTGGCTGCATCCTTGCGAGTACTGCGAAGGTAGCGTTTGTTCCTTGATCGTACCAGCCTGATCCTGAAACTGGCGTCGAGCTATCGATCGTTAAATAATATTGACGGGTGTAAATGGCCTCAAGATTCAAGTAATGGTTGAGGAGGACTGTTCTGTTTGGGAATGTTACACCATCAGACCACCCTGCGAATTTCAATCGCGTATCATTGTCCAGTTCGACTATCTCCGGTACTGTAACGTTGTGTGACCCCGTGACCAGGGATAAGCTGATACTTCCCTGACTTTCATTTATTCCGTCAACAGTCACGGTTACGGGATTTGGCGCTGTGATCTGTAGTGTTAAAGCGACATTGACGTCAATGGTGAAGGAGTAGTCACTCTCAGAATCATCAAGAATGCTTAGTGAACTGTTCGCTAGGATTGCAACAATAACCAAGTCCCATAACCTCTTGGGGCGAGATCGAAGTAAGAAACTGAAATCTCCCGTTCCTGCAGACATGCTTACAGGTACTGTACAAGCCGCATATGTTTCAGAATTATTCTGAACGCAGTTTTCTGGGCTTGCCGAGGCAGAGCCCTTCACTAGGCTTCCATCGTCCAGCTGGAAAACTCCAACTTGAAGATAGTACCCCGATCGGGCCCCGCTGTACGCAATCGTTGCGGTAACCGTTGCAGGAGGAAATGTGAGATCTGATTCCAGATCGTACTGAACAGTGTTAGGGTAGTGAACATTCGTTATGTTGGTTTGTTGCGCGAGCACTGATGGAATTGTGCATAGGGAACAGAGCATCACTATAACTAGGAGCGCCGTACAGCGCGTCACGAAATGACGGGTTAGCGTCTTCGCCGCCTCTTTTTTCCGTGTCTTCGGAACATCAATTTCACGAAGGCTACCAGTCCAACCACTACGAATACGATTAGAATGGATGTTGTGTAATCATCTCGCCAGACTGCAGTTACTGTCTTCGGGCCGTCCATGTGAACCGAACAGGTGGATTGAGATGTTTCGCATGCTTCCGTGAAATGGTCGAAAACATGTCTAGCACCTAGGATGCCTAACCATCCGTCAAATGCTACTACTGTCGGGTGAATGGATACATTCGCATTTGAGTCTTCGAAATACCAATCCGACCCCTCAATCCACCCGTACGGAGAGACTGCTTGAAGCCTGAATTGCCTTCCATAATCGACGCTTAGGGTAAGATTGTTACCGAGTGTTACGATCCGATCATTTTCGGTCGTATTGTCACTCCAACTTCTGAATCCTATCCTTGTACCATTACTCTCTTGAATTGCCTCCGGAACTCTGACATGATGATTCCCCCATGGAAATGGTGCTCGAAAAACACCTTTCGCGTCTGTTTGGAAGGTAGCATTATCCACGGTTATCGTCAAGTTAGGATATGGTGTCGTGATAGTCAGGTAAGGTTCAACGTAGGTCAAATCTAACGCTGGCCATCTCAAGCCTCTGTCTAGTGGATAATCTTTGGATGCGAGCCAGACTTGATTTTTCCATGACCGTGTACTTGGAATGATCGCGAAGGAAACTTCTGTCCCGTTGTTGAGAGAATTCAACGTATCAACGATGACGTCCCAAAGAGTCCATGTGTCGTTCATTCGTACGATACTTTGAGTAAAATTCGAGTCAAAACCTGGCTGATTATTCCAAGTAATGGAATTTTCGTCCCAGCTATTGTTTTCCACAGAATGAACCTGAATAGTTGCATTGTAGAAGAAGTTGATCCATTCAACATACATCGCGAGATTGGCGTCAATCGGTTTGGCATGTGATTGTATCAACTGAGAAGGGACAGCGTTCGCGACATTAAACTTCAGGTATGCATAATCCCTCAACGTCGGTATGCTGGGAATTGCCTGAACTATGAGGATAGGCATATCTCCGAAAGTTTTGGAGGGTGATAAATTCTCAACGTAAGCATCGTCAGATGGCGCAACTAAGCAATGTAGTCTCATTGGACTTGCGTTTGACTGTTCACTTAGAATATCGCACCGGTTGTAGTCGGTCGGTGTATTAGAGGCTGATTGACCATTTGTCACGCTAATTATAGATGAAGAACCGAGGAGGAGCGCGAGTTGAAGCGCGACAATCAGTACTGGAGCAATTCTCATTAGAAGTTCTTCTCCCCCTTAATCGGCGTATGTTGCAATCAGTCAGTACAGCCTTCAACGGATACTGAGGGACTAGTCATACTTCAAGAGATTCACAAAAGACTTAAACGGTGAACTGCAATTGAAGGTCTGCGGATTAAACCGTGTGGTCAGCATGACGCATAAACCTAACCACAACTTGGAATTCGGCCGCTTCGGCCGCTAACTTCCCCCTTTTTAGAATCTGAACTGAGCTTATTCGGCTTTTTCTAGTAGATCGCTCCACACTCTTGCTGGGCGCCAGTTGTAGACAATAGTCTTCAGACGGGTCATCTCTTCGATACTGTATCCAATTCCTTCTCTGCCAATACCTGAATCTTTGTTGCCTCCGAACGGGTAGTATCCAACCCCGTGTCTCGGGGCTGCGTTGACTGTGATCTCGCCTTCCTCGAGTCGTTTCGCCACTTTACGGGCAAGGTTGATGTCATTGGTGAATACGCATGAGTCGAGACCGTATTTCGACTTGTTAACTAGGTCGATCGCCTCGTCCACGTCCCTTACTCTTATGATTGGGATTACCGGGCCGAATGTTTCTTCCCATGTGATTCTTGCATCTAGCGGTACTTGATCGAGCACGGTTGGATAGTAATAATTGGCCTCATGTCTTCCTCCAGTCAATAATTTCGCGCCTTTTTCCATTGCCTCGAGCACTAGAGCATGAACTGTTTCTGCTGCACTTCGATCTATGAGTGGACCAATCTTTACTGCTGGATCTCGCGGATCGCCCACTTTGTACGTTTCAGTTTCCTTTAACACCTTGTTAACGAATGTGTCCGCAATGTTCTGATCTACGAGGACACGACTTATGGCGTCGCATCGTTGTCCGCTGTAACTCAGAGAACCTTTCACAGTTTCGGCGGCTGCTAAGTCGAGATCAGCGTCTGGCAATACTATTGCTGAGCCTTTGCCACCCAACTCCATATGTAATCGTTTGAGTCCAGCGACTTGTGAAAGCCTCTTTCCAATTTCGGTGCTTCCTGTGAACGTGAGCATGCTAATCTTCTCGCTTGTCGCCAAATGTTCTCCGATAACGCCTCGACCTGTGATCACGTTCAATGTTCCATTTGGAATTCCCGAGAGTTCAAGAACGTGTGAAAAGAGGAGGAAGGATAGAGGGTCTTTGCTGGAAGTCTTTACGACCACTGAGTTGCCCGCGAGGAGAGCAGGTATGACTTTGGTTGCAGTAATGTACAGCGGATAATTGAATGGCGCTATCGCGAGGACTACCCCCAGTGGTTCGCGTAGAACATCCGCAGATGACCCGACGGTTTCTTCAGACCAATCGCCCGGTATGTGTTCGCCGCGAATTTTCCCATATTCGTCTGGTGTTAATTTCAAACGTTCAGCAGTTGCTTTGACTTCACCCTCAGCGTTCGATCTTGGTTTTCCCGCTTCATGCACAAGGATAGTTGTGAATGATTCTACATTTTCGAGCAGCAAATCACGAGCAGTTCGAAATATCTCAAGCTTCTCAACGGCAGGGATCGTTCGAATTGCCTTCCAATTGTTATAGGACGAATCGACTGCCTGTTCAGCTTCTTTCGTGGAAGAGCTTGGAACCGACGCAATGATGGCGTCATCTATAGGACTGTGTACATCAACTGTCTGATCAAGCGATAACCATTTCCCATCAAGAAACATTTTGAAATCCAGAATTCCGGAATCTCTCGGAGTATAGATAGGGTCGAAGACTGCTGACAGTTTGCCTATCCTAGAAGGTGAATGCATACAATTCACTATTCATTCAGGGGGATTAAGTGTATCGACCGTTTCTGGTGTCTCTTGTTCCCGTTCTCTGTCGCAGGAATCTTCCTCTCATTCAGGGTTCGACGGTTAGTTGACCAATAAATTCATTGACTCCAACTGATGAGATCCAAATAGCCAATACACAATCTCCTCTTGCCGGGTCGAGAGTCTTGGAAAAAATTTGGACCAAGCATTGGCCGAAGAATATTCCTCATTCCATCGACTATCCGAACATTACTCTTTATGAGATGCTAAGGAGGGCGGCGGATAGAGTTCCAGACTCAACGGCGATTTTCTTTCGTAACAAACGATTCACATACCAAGAGTTAGATAATGCCGTGAGCAGATTTGGCGCAGCGTTATGTGAGTGTGGGATTGGAAGAGGAGACAGAGTTGCCCTTTATCTGCCTAACAGTCCTCAGTTTGTAATCGCGTATTTTGGCGCATTGAAAGTAGGCGCCATTATCGTAGCTTGTAGTCCCCTATACAAGGACAGGGAGCTCAATCACATCATCAACGATTCGGATTCCAGAGTTTTAGTATATTTAGATCAACTTGAACCATATGTTCGGTTAGTGCAGAAAAAAGCCAGGCTGGATCAGCTCATAGTTACCAGTCTCAGCGAGTTTGAATCCGAAGAGACCGTTCAGACCAGAGTTGAACCAGTCTCATCCTATGTGAATATGAAACGATTCATCGACAGTGCTGAAAACGGAATACCGCCAGAGTCTCTGAATCCGGGTGAAGACGTCGCTTTGCTCCAGTATACTGGTGGGACCACTGGAGTACCAAAGGCTGCGATGTTGTCGCATCGTAATCTCGTTGTTAACGCCATTCAGTTTGCAACGTGGTTATACATGACGGATCGGGACGTGAACTTGTCAGTACTACCTTTCTTTCACATTTATGGGATGACAGCTGCGCTGAATTCTCCGATCTACGCATCATCAAGGATGATTTTGATCTCTGACCCAAGAGATGTGACGGCACTCGTCGAGGTGATAGACAAATATGAACCAACAATCTTCTGTGGGGTTCCCGCATCGTATATTGGTCTCATGAACTATCCAGATATCAAGCAACACAAGGTCAGATCAATCCGAACATGCATCTCTGGTGCAGCACCTCTCCCGCAGGAGGTGCAACGTCGATTTGAGGAATTAACTGGGGGGAGATTGGTGGAAGGTTATGGATTGACTGAAGCTGGACCAGTGACTCATGTTAACCCACTCGATAGCCCTGATAAGAATCATCCTGGATCAATCGGGATTCCTATCTCAGATACTGATTGCAAGATTGTGGACATTGAAAATGGAAACAAGAAACTACCTCCGCTAGAAGCGGGCGAGTTAGTAGTCAAAGGCCCTCAAGTGATGTTAGGATACTGGAAGATGCCGGGCGAAACTACTCTCGCGCTGAGAGATGGGTGGCTATTCACTGGAGATATCGCGGTGATGGATGGTGAAGGTTATTTCCAAATTGTCGATCGGAAGAAAGACATGATCAACGTAGCAGGATTCAAAGTCTGGCCTCGTGAAGTGGAAGAAGCATTGTATGAACATCCAGCCATCAAGGAAGCAGCTGCCGTCCCAACAGCAGACTCCGAGAGCGGTGAGAGAGTAAAGGCGTTCGTCGTATTGAACAACGACTTCAAAGGAAAGATATCTGCTTCCGAGATTATTGCATTCTGTAACGAACGGCTGGCCACCTACAAGGTTCCGAGATTTGTAGAAATAAGGGAATCATTACCTAAGACACAGGTTGGAAAGGTTCTGCGTAGAGAATTGAAACAAAAGTCAAAACAAGATGATTCTTGAGAATGAAACTGACTTTCAAAGAAAGAAGATCGTGGAATTCGAACTAAACAGTTAAGAACTCGCCTTCGAAGACGAAACGCCAAATATAATTGAGGCGTAACCAAATGGCAATCAAAGACATACTCCAAACTAACGAGTATATTTTTCCCGAAAATCGCAAAAACATAAAGATCCTCATGGACACTCACGCTCAGAGCCTGCAGGATCCAAACGGTTTCTGGCGAAAAGTTGCAGATGGACTGTTCTGGTATCAGAACAATGAAAGAATTTTCGAAAAGATGGATGAACCACCTTATGGACGTTGGTTCGCTGATTGGAAAACCAACCTTTCATACAATGCTCTAGATCGACATGTACCAACAAAAGGGAAGAAGGTAGCATTCTATTGGGAAGGCGAGAACGGCGATAAGAAGACCATCACATACTCTGATCTCTACGAACAAGTAAATCGACTTGCCTCAGCTCTGAAGAAGCTTGGAGTAAAGAAAGGTGACAGAATAACAATCTACCTGCCGATGATCCCGGAACTCCCAGTGAGTATGCTTGCGGCAGTACGTTTGGGCGCGATACATACGATAATATTCGCAGGATTCACCGCGAGCGCAGTTGCAAATAGGATAAACGATTCGAAATCGAGATTCGTGATAACAGCCGACGGCTTCTTCAGGAAGAATAAGACTGTCGAACTCAAAGGCATCGTAGATGAAGCAGTCAAACAATCACCAAGCGTAGAGAAAGTTATCGTTGTCAAAAGATCAGGGGCCCAAGTCCCAATGGTTAGTGGCCGCGATCTCTGGTACAACGACCTGATTCAGACGGGAGAAAAATTCGTCGAACCGGAACACGTCGAGGGAACACACCCCTCGTTCATTCTGTACACGTCAGGAACTACGGGCAAACCGAAAGGGACAACCCATAGCACTGGTGGATACATGGCATATGCATACTACACACAGAATGCTGTTTTTGATGTCAAGGATAGCGACATCTACTGGTGTACCGCTGACATTGGTTGGATAACGGGTCACACATACATTGTATATGGCCCACTTGTCGCTGGCGTAACCTCAGTCATGTATGAAGGCGCCCCAGACTTTCCTCAGCCAGACAGATGGTGGGACATTGTTGAGAAATATGGAGTGACCATCATTTACACAAGCCCAACAGCAATCCGAATGCACATGAAGTTCGGAGAACAGTGGGCACAGAAACATAACCTCTCAAGTCTAAGAATACTCGGGAGTGTTGGCGAACCGATAAACCCCGAAGCTTGGAAATGGTACTTTAAGAATATTGGACATGACAAATGCCCGATCGTTGATACTTGGTGGCAGACTGAAACCGGAGGAATCCTGATCAGCTCTCAACCGGGAATCGCCCCAATCCCCTTGAAAGCGGGTTCCGCCACCCTACCAATAGCGGGCGTACAGGCGGACGTCTTCATTGAGACTGGTGAAACGGCAAAATCAGGTCAGAGAGGATACATCGTCATAAAGGGCCCATGGCCCGGCCAATGCATGACACTCTGGAATGATCCTGAGAAATTCAAACAGACTTACTTCATGAGATTCCCCGGTGTATACTACGCTGGCGACTACGCCATGAAAGATGAAGACGGCTACTTCTGGCTGCTTGGCAGAGCAGACGAAGTTCTCAAAGTAGCTGGCCACAGAATTGGAACGGTCGAGTTGGAGGACAGCTTGATCTCGCACCCTTCAGTAGCAGAATCCGCTGTTATCGGCAAGTCGGACCCAGTTAAGATGGAAGTTCCCGTAGCCTTCGTTGTGCTAAGACCCGGTGTCGAGGGAACAGATCAACTCAGAAAGGAATTAGCAAATCATGTGAGAACAACAATCGGCCCAATAGCCGTCCCAGAAGCAATCTACTTCGTAAACAAACTACCGAAAACGCGGAGCGCGAAGATTATGAGAAGAGTCGTAAAAGCTGTAGTTGAAGGCAAACCGATCGGAGACATCACTACACTAGACGATGACACCAGTGTCGAAGAGATGAAGAACGCATACGGTGAACTCCAAGCGCAACTTAACAAAGGGAAGTAACTCGTTTGAGCAAAAGTGCAGACCTAGCAAACCCAGCTCCCCTAGGGCTGATGGGTTTTGGGATGACTACAATGCTGCTGAACATGCACAACCTAGGTCTGTTCAAGTTCAACAGTATGATACTGGGAATGGGCATCTTCTACGGCGGCGTCGCACAAATAATTGCAGGCATAATGGAATTCAAGAAAGGAAACACATTCGGCACGACAGCTTTCACGTCTTACGGCCTATTCTGGCTCTCGCTCGTATTCCTGATAGTTTTCCCGATGAATGCGCCGGAATTAGCACCAGACAACACTGCCTGGGCTGCCTACCTCTTACTTTGGGGACTATTCACTTTGATCATGTTTTTCGGAACATTACGAACGAACAGAGGATTACAAACAGTATTTCTGTCACTGACGATTCTCTTCTTCATGCTCGCCGCATCACGTTTCGTTCCATCATTACTCTCGATCACAGCCATAGAAGGCATCTTCTGCGGCTTGTCAGCATTCTACCTCTCCCTCGCAGAAGTCTTGAACGAAGGTCACGAGAAAGCAGTACTTCCGATTGGTCCAGTGAAATCCTGATCGATTGACTGGACCGAAACTCGTTGACTTGCGTCATAATCAGCGAACAGCATAATTGAAGCAGAATGCCGAATCTATTAAACGGCGCCATAAATAGCACTCCTTGAAAACGGTGTATGTCTAATAAAAGACGAACGCGTAGACGTTTCTCCTCGAGCTGATCAACTCTGCAAACAGTGACCAAAGAAGAACTTCTCGAGAGAGCCAAGAAACCGTCTGTTGACGCATTGAAATTGCATCCGTTCTATCGAGGCAAGATGGAAGTTGTTCCCAAATGCTGTATCCGAGATTTCAACGATTTTGCCATTTGGTACACTCCTGGCGTTGCAGAAGCCTGTCGCGCCATTGCAAAGAATGAGATGCTTGTTTACGATTACACAAACAAATGGAATATGGTTGCTGTAGTGACTGACGGCACGCGAATTCTAGGGTTAGGAGACATAGGACCGAAAGCAGGTCTTCCGGTCATGGAAGGAAAATCAATACTGTTCAAGTACCTAGGAGGAGTTGACGCTGTTCCCATTTGTCTAGGGACGAAAGATCCTGACGAAATAATATCTGCTGTCAGATGGTTGCAACCCTCATTCGGTGCAGTAAACCTCGAAGACATTTCACAGCCCAAATGCTTCAGAATCCTTGACACGCTAAAAGCATCGTCCGAGATTCCCGTCTGGCACGACGACCAACAGGGTACTGCCACTGTAGTTCTCGGCGGGTTGATCAACGCACTTGAAGTCGTAGGAAAGAAGGTGAAGGACGTTACAGTTACGTTGATCGGTGCGGGTGCATCGAACCTAGCATGCGCAAGGCTGATGTTTTCTTACGGGATAAAACCAGCAAACACCGTCGTCGTAGACTCAAAGGGTATTCTTCACCGCGAACGCAAAGACATAGAGATGCGAAAGTCGGAGTATGTTGACAAATGGCGCATGTGTCAGACCACAAACGCCGAAGGACGTACTGGTGGCATATCAGACGCTCTAAAGAACGCGGATGTATGCATCGCGCTCTCCACTCCAGGACCCGATACTATAAAGAAAAGTTGGGTGGCAAAAATGGCGAACGATTCTATTGTTTTCGCGTGTGCTAACCCGATTCCAGAAATCTGGCCCTGGGAAGCCAAGGAAGCGGGAGCAAAAGTTGTAGCAACGGGCCGATCAGACTTTCCAAACCAAATCAACAATTCACTCGGCTTCCCTGGAATATTCAGAGGAACACTAGATGTTCAAGCCCGAACTATTACAGATGAAATGTGTATTGCAGCTGCCGATGAACTAGCCAAGTGCGCTAGGGAGAGAGGCATCAGCGAGAGCAACATTACTCCGAACATGGATGAATGGAAAGTCTATCCTAGGGAAGCAGTGGCTGTTGGGCTAAAAGCACAAGAACTAGGTTTGGCCAGAGTAAAACTCACGAGAAGTCAATTATACGATCAGGCAACTACGATCATAAAACGTGCTCGTGAAATGACACAGAAATCCATGGAGCTTGGTTACATTCGACTTCCCAATGGAAGCTGAGCAAGAATGAGCGTTGATAACCCGAAAGAAGAATACGATCTGCTAATAATCGGTGGAGGTCCAGCAGGTCTAACCGCCGCGGCTTATTCGATTCGGAAACGCATTGAAATCATACTAATCAGCGAAGATCTTGGCGGTAAGACGAACTATCAGTTTCATCTGCCTGACATCGACACGCACACGATCATAGACGGCCAAGAATTAGTTAGCAAATTCAAAAATCAAATCGAATATCTCGATTTTGCAAGACACATAGGTAAAGTCGTCAAATTCGAAAGAAAGAAAACCAAGTTCGTGGCGACAACGACTGATCATACGTTCAAGTCCAAGGCAGCGATCATCGCGACTGGAGTTATGCCTAAACGATTGAATATTCCTGGGGAAATGGAGTTTCTAGGACATGGGGTTAGCTATTCTACCGTAAGCCACGCGCCGGTCTTTGTTGATTTGGACGTTGCAGTAGTAGGCGACGGGCTTAGAGGTTTGCGGGCTGCGGCCGAGCTAATTCAGACGGCACGCAAAGTGTTCATCATTGGGCTTCCGAGTAGACTGGCAAATTCAACTCTAGGCAAGAAGATCAAGAGTTCCGGAAAAGCCGAATTTCTGAACGAATACCATCTGAAAACGATCCTTGGCGAAGAATCCCCAGATAGAGTAGTATTGTCCAAGAATGGGGGGGGAGAAATTGAGATCCCAGTGAAAGGAATCTTCATAGAAATGGGTTACACTCCGAATACGCAGATCTTCGCTAAGATGGTGAAAAGGACGAGAGACGGCAGGATTATGATCGATGAGAATAATCAGACAAATGTACCAGGACTGTTCGCAGCCGGAGATGTAACAGACGTCCAGGCCCAGCAGGTTGTAATCGCAATGGGAGAAGGAGCAAATGCAGCCCTCAACGCGTACGATTACTTACTCGGGTTGAAACGCCCGTAACCGTCCGAATCTAATCGGCACTCCAGTCAGTATGGAATTGCCCCGCCCTGTCTACTCTCTCATATCCATGTGCACCGAAGTAATCTCTCAAAGCTTGTACGAAATTCGCAGGTAATCTTCCAGTCGTGTAACCTTCGAAGTAATTCAACGAAGCATCAATAGCGGGTATCGGTACACCCAGTTTATGAGACGTTACTGTTACTGTACGCCAATCGGATTCTAACCTTCTCAGGATCTGGCTGAAGTTCTGATCTACGACAAGGTTCTGAAGCTTCGGATCTCTTTCAAATGCATCCTTAATTGGATCGAGTAGCTTCGCCCTTACAATGCAACCTCCCTTCCAGATTCGTGCTATTTCACAGAAGGGGAGATCATATTGGTATTCCTGGGAGGCCGCTCGCATTAAGTGAAAACCTTGCGCGTATGACGTGATGATCGATGCTTGAACAGCACTGCGAAGGCAGTCGACGAAATCCGAATCTGCTTTAGTATTCCGTGAGATCTTTGAATTCTCGAAGACTTTCGCAGCAGTTACGCGTTCGGCCTTAAGGCCTGATAGGTTACGGGCACTCACCGAGGCATCTATTGTAGGTGTGGGGATTCCGAGATCCATTGAGTTTTGCGAGACCCATTTGCCTGTGCCCTTCTGTTTAGCGCTGTCGAGGATAAATGGGACGAGTGGAGAATTTGTTTCTGGATCACGTTGTTCCAACACTTTGGTGGCTATCTCAATTAGGAAGGAGTTCAAGTCAGAGTTATTCCACCTATCGAAGACGTCGTGTATTTGCATGATGTTCAATTGAGCGACTCGTAAAAGTAGGTCGTATGCCTCAGCGAGGACTTGGATTACTGCGTATTCGATTCCGTTGTGGACCATCTTCACGTAATGTCCTGCTCCACGCGGTCCCATTAGTTGACAGCAAGGTCCATCAACTTTAGCGGACACGTCATTCAGCATCTTTGAAACTTGGTCATATGCTTCTCTAGATCCTCCTACCATGATGCATGGTCCGTTAAGCGCTCCTTCTTCGCCTCCGCTTACCCCTACCCCTAGGTAGTGAATGCGGCGTGTAGAAATATCTCGACATCGTCGTTCGGTATCTTGGAAAAATGAGTTGCCGCCATCAAGCAGGATATCTCCCTCAGAAATGTATTTTTCAAGTTCGATGATGTTCGCGTCAACTGCAGCTCCTGCAGTGACCATGAGCATAATTCGTCGCGGGCGACTTAGAGCGTCAACGAATTCTTGCAGTGTGTAATAGCCCGAAATCTGTGGGGCGTCTAGAACGAGCTTCTTAGTTTTTTCAGCTGTTCGATTGTAAACTGCAACCGAATATCCATTCCTTTGGAAGTTGAGGGCAAGATTCTGGCCCATAACGCCTAAGCCGAGTATTCCAAAATCCTTCTCTCCCATCCACTTCACTCTCTCCTTGACTTTAACCGTCTAACTTTCGAACCTTTCATTCCAACTTGTCTCTTCGCAGTCTTCCGGTTCGAGCGTTTAACGAAGAGGTATGTTCCCATTCCCAATGCTAGTACAATGCCGAAGAAGATTATGGGCATCGAATAGTCTGTTGCCCACTCAGCGGAGATCGTGTGAGGACTGTTCATTTCGATGCTACCGGACGGGTCAGAAGTAATTAGGTTCCCATTCTCATACCAACCTTGGAAAGTTGCTTTCGCACCTAATAGGTCGAGAAATCCTCCAGTTGATAGTTCGGTCCCGGTTACAGAGAAACTTGCGACTGAACCGTCATCATACCATCCAGCACCTGCAACACTTGCACCTTCAACATTGGTGTTGATGGTCAATCGGTACTGATTGCGATACACGACATTCAGCTGTACGTCCGATGAAACGAAAACAGTTCTGTTGGGTTGAGTAAAACCATCTGTCCAACTCTCAAAACGCAAACGGTCAGTATCGTTTATTGTAACAAACAGAGGAACCGCCACGGAATGACGACCTAACCCTACAGGAATCACCCCTTCTGCTGACGCAATTCCATCAACCCAAAACGTTGCGTTGTTAGGAACATCAATCGACAACAATGACGGAGCCAAATCGATCGCGAAGGATTTGGCTGAACGTGAGAGCACGGTCAAGTTCGAGTCGAGTATCTCCGCTTTCATCTGTAGATCCCACCTGCCAGGGGGATGTTGACTATTAGCGAATATTCCGCCAATTCTGTACTGAACGTTCTCTACCCCCGATTCAGATTGCAACTGAATTTCACATAGTGCCTCTGCAATAGGTTGGCTGATACAGGGGGATGGTAAACCATCCGCGGTTCCAGGAACAATTGTGTTATTCGAATTCACATCAACAATACCTACCATTAACCAGAACCCAGGTTTCACACCTGCGTATGGAACAGCTACACTGACAGGTGTAGGATCAAGACTACCTGCTCGAACGCTTGACGGAAAAGTTAGTTGAGTAATGTCCATGGTTTGAGCATGAACTGAGACAAACGGTGCATAAACTAGAACCATCAACAACCAAAATCCGATATTCTTACCGAGATGCAACGTGGCACCAGTAACGAAATCACAACTATCCTTCGGTAATTACTGTTTCTACGTACACTTCCGCAGGTTTCGGGTTCCCGCCCCATTACGAAATGAACAAATAGTCTGTGACCCATAATCTAGAACAAGCTGGTTTCGAATGATAGAAGCTGGCTCCAGACGTCTGAGGAATTCGCTGAAACCTTTCATCATCTCACTGTTCATAGTATTTGTGACTCTAACCGGCAGGACTTCCGTCTATGGAATAGCGCCTAAGGCGAATCTAACGGAGTGGTCGATCCCAACCGCGAACAGTGTACCTCTCGGACTTTCTCTTGACCCAGCAGGACATTGCTGCTGGTTCGTAGAGTTCTCCGGAAACAAGGTGGGGCACCTTGATCCGGATACGAACATATTTCAAGAATGGAACATTCCAACTCCAGGAGGAAGCCCCCTCGGAATTACAACTTCTACAATCTCAGGTTCACTGGCAATATGGGGAAGTGAATTCGCAAAAGACAAGGTCTTCCTGTTCTATCCTAGTTCAGGTACGTTCCTAGAATACTCACTTCCGAACGCTAATTCTGGAGTTGAATACACTTCCGTAGAACCTGGCGGATCACTAATCAGAGTGTGGTTCACGGAGGTACAACGAAATGCGAACGGTCAGCTGATCTACGATCCGGCCACTGGAACGGGTACGCTTATCGAAGATACGTTCCCGAGCGCGGCCGGCGGTGGGGCGAACGGAATATTCGCAGGACCAGGAGTGGTCTGGTACGCGGGGATTTCTGCGCTAGTAAGATGGGATAGAGCCACCAATCAATATACAATATGGCCTTTGCCTACTCACGGCAGCGCTACAGGACGATTTCTGACCTTTGATTCATTCGGTCAACCCTGGTACACCCAGGGAGTGTTGACCGCGGGGGGAACCGATAATTATGTTGGAGTATTGCGGGGGGATAACACGATAAAGGAATGGCAGTTTCCTATCGCAGGCTCTGATCCTAGAGTACTCAGCATCAGTCCGTTTACGCAGGACCCGTGGATTGCAGAACAATCATCTCAATTAGACAATGGCCGAATCGCAACGTTAAACCCCTCTGCAGGTGGAACGGTAGTCACCTCCACACCCATTACGACACATGCAGGCGGCACGTCGACGACGCTTACACCGTCAGCCTCTCCGCCTGCCACCGTATCTTCAACCGTAACTACCCCTGTCACCGCGCCTATACTCGCGACAGTAAACGGGCAATTTACTGAGTATCCATTAGGAAGTCAACCCCATGATGTTATTGTTGATTCATCAGGTAACACTTGGGCTATCGAATCAGCTGCAAACAAGATTGCAAGAATCACATCCATAATGCTGGCTACACCCGATTTCACGTTGTCCTCCGCTTCCCCATCAATTTCAATTGCTCAAGGCTCGAGTGGAACATCGACAATCAGTGTCAGCTCAAACAATGGGTTCAACTCTACGGTTGGTCTGAACTTTTCCTGGATGGGCCTCGCACCTGTAGGTATTTCAGTCAATCTACCCGGCCCGATAACTCCAACGTCAGGATCCGTTGCAAACACAACGCTGACTGTGAGCGCCAATGCTTCAGCTTCGATCGGCTCATTCACCCTTGTAGTAACTGGTACGAGTAGTTCCCTTGATCACTCGGTAAATGTCGGCGTCTTGATTACCCCCTCACAGACCAGCACTAGTACAACTCCAGTCCCAAGCACGCCTAACTGCGTTATTGCTACTGCAACTTACGGTTCGGCGCTTAGTCCTGAAGTTCAACTTCTTAGAAGTTTCCGCGACAACTCTATCCAACGCACTGTTGCTGGTTCAGAGTTCATGCTTGTCTTCAACGCGTGGTACTATTCGTTCAGTCCCTACATTGCAAGTTATCTGACAAGTCACGCAGTCGCTCGATCAATCATGAAGGTGTTACTATATCCCATTATTGCAACTCTCTTTTTTGCCTCGGACATATTTTCTGCCACATCGTCATATCCTGAGCTTGCCGTCTTGATATCTGGCTTGTTTGCAAGCGTCCTTATTGGTGCACTCTACTTGGGACTCCCTCTGAGCTTGATAAGGTTAAGATTCCGCCTAAAATGCCTCGAATCAAGACTATTCGGTGTCACCCTTCTAGGCAGTATCGTAATGCTATGCATTGGTGAGGTTCTATCATCAAATATCTTACTCATGCTTGCGGGCCCAGCGATAGTGATTTCGACGTTATTGCTCTCGGGACTTGCGGTTTCTGCAGCCATTTCGGAAAAATTACTCCATGATTCAAGCTAGTGAGATAGACGTCTTGATCCGCACTGCTGAACTGTGAGTCCATAAAGTAGGAGGAGACTTCCTAGTAAGATCATTGGAATCGCGATGAGCATGTTTGGATAGATTACAACCGTGCGAGTCGGATTACGTAGTACAGTTTCAAGTGGAATAGGCGCAATAGCCGCAGAAACCAATACAAGTAGAGCTCCTAAGAATGCTACAAGTTTATTCAACGTATACCCCTGGACAATTCACCATGCATATTGATACAAGTCGACTAAAGCGGTAACCAAGTCTTTTGAAGCTATCACTCTTACGGTGACTTTTTGATTCTTTGAATTTCCAATTTCAACGTTAGACAAGGTTTCGGGCGATCTGAGCGCGAAGTTCTCTAGTAAATTCTGCAGGGAATCTAACCGCGACTTTTGAGTTGTGTAGGCGATTTGTTGCTCAGCGTCATAACCTGTCAATTCATGCTTGAAGATCAAACGGGCGTTTTCGCCCACCGATCCGATGACGTATTTGGCCAAGAATATTCGCCTAGGTACGTTGAGGTCATCTAGGATCAGAATTGGATTGGAGTCATCGTTTAGAAGAAGTGAATAAAGATAGTCAGATACCACGTATTTTTGTCGATTCAATCATCATCTTCGACTTGAAACACACGAATTGAATAAAGCGATAAAGTATTTGTGTGAGGAGTCTAGGACATGTATGGAGGTTGCTTAATCGTGATGTCCAGGTTCGAAAAGGAAGGCCAGCGATTAGTCTGCGAAAAATGCGGTTTCGAAACGAACAGCCAGGAGATTTTCGCTCTACACAAGAAGAATTGCCCTCGAATTTGATGTGCATCGTACAGAGCGAACATTCGTCTTATCATGAACGTTAATCTCGTGATTCTCAGATGAGAATGATTAACGGATTCGCATTCTATGATTACTGTCAGTACTGCAAGATGATAACGAAGTATAGGATTGAAACGGATAACTCTTCGGCGATTGGAGTTTGCGAATCCTGTGAACACTCGCAAGCATTAGCTGAACTGAATGAGATCTTTTATCAAAAGACGGGCTTGTGGGTAACCAGATTCAAGATGAGCAACATGAATAACGTTGTCACAGGCAAACTCATCCATGCGCTCCATTCATGACCATGTATTCAGACAATTTAGTCACGCTCTCCCATCATGGGAACCACGAAACAATTCATGCATGAAGATTCGCCAATGAAATTGCATTCTTTCGATTCCCGTCAAAAAACGAGTTTCGGTTTTCAGTGTAACATTCTGGTTCTGTGTGGGACTGCGCACCTAAATTTGTGATCACGCGGAAAAAAATGGTGAAGAAAAAATTTCATGCGCGTCGACATGGGATGGAGCAACACTTAAATGTGGATTTATTAACGATATTGGAAAATCGGAAATTTTAACGGAGGACCTCGAGTACAAAATTTGTCAACTAGACCATATGCTTACAGGCATGTATTGGCAACACTCCACGGTTGTCGACTAAACCTTCTTGACGATGACAGAATGCTACTGAACGTCGCGGTGCGAGGAATTCGAAATGCGCATATGCAATTAGCGAAAACCAAAACACAAAACCCTCTCGTTTATCGCGTGACTGATGACATAATGGGTGGAGGCGTTAGCATCAACGCGCTCATCACTACAAGTCACTTGACAATTCACACGTCGGTGTTGCACCGAACCGTAGAATTTGATTGCGCGACTTGCGGCTGTGATAGCGATCCTTGGGCTGCACTGGAAACTTTCAAACGAGCACTGAAACCCACACATGTAACTATGCAATACGAGCACGATGAACTAAAAGCTGTCCCATTGCCCGTGATCTAGCGTATTTCTTTACACCTATCTTCATTTAGTTTCCTTACTGCAAAGTAAGATCTCGTATTCACGCGTATTGCGAGAGGCAAATTCCGCGACATTAATATGAGCTCGTGAAGCTACGCTGCAAGGTTTAATTCCCCCAATTTACTGCAAATCAATAAGATGGATCGGCCGTTGCTAGACTCAAACAGAATAAGGGCAGAAATCGCACGCCTATACGATAGGGACCCGCAAGGATGGCGAGTGTTAACTGGAAGAGACGGCCATGGATTCTACGACCTTCTCATCTCCCATGGAACTGAAGCTTGGCACCTGAAAGAATATCAGATCAATCCGTACAAGTTTGTGGGACTTGGATCCAGACTTCGAGACTTGCCTCAACCAGGTGGTTCTGAAGAAATGTACTTCGGCTTACGGCCGATAGGCGCTGATCAGATGAAGGAATTGGCCAGTGTTATAGACGATCCAATTAGCATGTCAGATCTTGCATCTCGCATTCTCAAACAAAGTCCGGTTGCGTCCAACGAGGCAGCAAATGTACCGGCGATTTTGCATGGTCCTATTTTACAATCCCCGCGACCAATCGAAGCTATCTCGAGTGCGCACTCCGAACTAGATGAAAAGTTACGCAGACAACTACGGCATATTATTAATCGCGATTTCCGACACACTGTAACCCCCTACATCTAAGCTCAAAGAAGATTTGTCAACGACTTTTTGAGGTTCGGAAGGATATCTCAGACCCCCTCGTCTCAGGCGTCTGACTTCGACAAATTGCATCGAATCTTTGATCCTACATGGATGATGAACGCTTTCTAAGATTCCATGATACTAATTAAGAACTGGAAAGGTGCATCGATATTTCGAAGATCTGTCGATGCGCCATGGATCCTGTTGACGTGCGAGCATTATCCAAAAGCTTCGAAACGAAGGAGGGCCCAATCCTTCGCAAAAGCAAAAAAACGTTAGTGGCAGTCGACGACATCAGCTTCAATGTACCCAAAGGAGAAATCTTTGGGCTCCTTGGCCCGAACGGTGCAGGCAAAACCACTACGATTAAGATGCTTTGCACTCTCATAACGCCCACATCTGGAGACGCGTTTATCAACGGAGTCAGTATCGTCGAAAATGCTCAGAAAGTTCGCGAGAACCTTGGAGTGATGCTGACCGGTGAACGAACACTTTACTGGAAATTAACTGGCCGAGAGAACTTGGAATATTTCGCTGCACTCTACCATTTGCAGCCTTCTGATAGCAGGACTCGGATCGATTACCTGCTTCAACTTCTCGGATTAAAGGATCGAGAGCACACCATTGTCGAGAATTATTCCACTGGAATGAGAATACGACTCTCGTTTGCTAAAGCACTTCTGAATGAAGCTCCAGTCCTACTTTTTGACGAGCCGACCGCCAGCTTGGACCCTCAATCGTCACGTCTAATCCGCGATGTAATTCGAAGTTTGAAGAAAGAGGGGCATGCTATAATTTTGACCACGCACAACATGGACGAAGCTGATCTCCTTAGCGACCGAGTGGCGATCACTGACCATGGAAGAATTGTACGTTTAGGCTCACCTTCAGAACTCAAAGATAAGATGAAAAGCAACGATATTATTGAGATTGAAGCAGTCAACCTTTCGGACCAAACCGTCAACACCCTCCAATCGTTCAGCGAAATTTCGAAAGTCGCTCTTTCTACGAAAGATTCCAATGATAACAAAGGAATACTCAGAATCCATGCGGAGAAAGGAAAAGAGGTTCTGCCTAGACTGTTAGAATTCTTAGTACGCAAGCAGATCTCTATAACTAAAGTGAGTTTCATCGAACCAACGTTGGAAGACGTATTCATATCAGAAACCGGAAGGAGTCTGAGAGACTAGTGAGAATGATTTCCGGACTCAGGGGCACTCTAGGTGTGCTGGCGGCAATCTTCTGGAAGGGAATGAAACATTATCTACGATACCCTGGCTCTCTTCTAATTTACCTCATGCTTCCCTTTCTCTTCACGATGCTAATCTTCGGGATGGGTCGCTTCATAGGTGGTGGCAACGCGGCCCTAAATTTCGCTACGCGAACTGGAACTAGCAATGTCTTAGTGTACGAGATGCTTGGTGGCGCGGTTTGGATGACAAGTTGGGTCGTCGTCGAGGACGTCGGTGTTGCATTACGAGACGAACAGATGAAAGGAACTCTGGAACAGAATTTCCTGGCGCCCGTGAACCGGTTCACACTTTTGATAGGCATAAGCCTTACAGATATCGCCATAACAACTGCGATTTTTCTGGTAGTTGTCGGGGCTACTCTTGTCTTCACGATGCCAGGAGCTTACCTGGCCTTCTTTCAAGCCTTTTTGATATTGTTGATTGGGTTGATTCCGCTGTTCGGTCTAGGTTTCTTCTTTTCTGGATTCGTTATCAAGTTTAAGGAACCATACATCTTCACTCAAATGGTCAATCTGATTTTCGGAACGTTGACGGGCACATACTATCCGGTCACGATTCTTCCCTATTGGGTACAATTTCTCTCCGGCGTATTGCCTCAGACTTACGTTATCAGCAATATGCGGCAGATAATTCTAGCAAATCAAACCTTAGTGAGTCTCTACGGTAGCATCTTCATACTGCTAGCACTAGCTGTAGTATACCCAACCTTGGGATACCTTGTCTTCAAGAAATTAGAGAAGGACGCGAGTGTTACCGGTGAACTATCCAAGTATTAATGGACTGAATCGGCTTGCAGTGGAGTTCAAAGCCGCATTCATGAAGGACTTACGATCGTACCTTCGTTATCCTGCATGGCTTATCGGTGATCTGATAAGTACTCCGTTATGGTTTTTCTTCTTCGCCGTGGGTGTAACGCTCTTCGCGCCAACCACGCAGACATCAGAATATCACGGTTTCAGTTTCTTCTTTTTCGGTTTCATCTTCATAGTTCTATTTAGTACAACTATCTGGGGGGTAGGTCAGAGTGTGCGGAATGAACAGATGGCAGGAACATTGGAACAATTCTTCCTCGCGCCTGCTAACCGATTGACGTTGATTGTGGGACGATGGGCGCGAATTTTCGTAACGGACCTACTTGTTGTAGGGTATACAACAGGTCTCCTCTATCTTTTCGGTGGAGGACCACTCCCTCTATACGAACCGATACCCTTCACCTTTGCATTGGGCCTGTTTGAAGTGGGGTCAATTGGTTTTGGCCTATTCTTTGCCGGTTTAACAATGAAATTGAAATCATACAACACACTCTCTAACTTGGTGTTTTTCGGTTACATGATTTTGACCGGAGCCCTTTTTCCAGTTACTGTGATCCCGATGCCATTCCGTTATGTGTCGCTTGCAATTCCATTCACATATTTCATCGACTTGATGCGACATGCAGCGCTACTTACGCCTACTATCCTTCCCGAAAGCCTCGAGTACGTTACAGCCATTATCGTTGCGGTCGTCATGTTCCTTGTCGGCCTGACTACATTCAATTGGATCGAACAGGACGCTAGAATCCGAGGTTCAATTGCAACGAATTAAAGCGATGACAGATGGATTATAGGGAACTGGGAAAATCGGGACTCAAAGTTTCCGTCATAGGATTAGGGACATGGCAATGGGGTAGTCGCGAGTGGGGTTGGAATCAGCTCTATGCAGAGAAAGATGTTCGAGCAGCTTTTCAAAAAGGTTTGGAACTTGGAATCAACTTCATAGACACAGCCGAAATATATGGCCATGGCAGATCTGAAGAGATCCTTGGCAGAGCAATCCATGGTTTTCGCGATCAAGTCATAATTGCCACAAAAGTGTGGCCGTGGAATCTGAGCTATCGAAAGGTGCTACGATCTGCAGAGAAGAGCTTGGGCAGACTGGGAGCTGATATAATCGATCTATACCAAATCCATTGGCCAAACCAACTTGTGCCGATTAGGAACACTATGAAAGCCATGAAAAAACTCGTTGACTCAGGCAGAGTGCGATGCGTCGGAGTTAGTAACTTCAATGTAAAACAGATGAAAGCGGCGCAGGAGGCCTTGATGCCAATTGAACTTGCCTCAAATCAGGTGAAATACAACCTGCTTGATAGAGGAATAGAACGAGAACTCTGTCCTGCCGCATTCGCTTCACACGTAACAATCATCGCCTATAGTCCGTTGGCAAAGGGTCTTCTCACTGGCAAGTATATTGCAGGGTCAAAACCAAACAGCTTTGTCCAACGCGCGAGCCCTCGATTCTCTAAGAGGAACCTTGCCAAATTTGATGAAGCGTATAAACTCTTGAAACACATCGGAGACGCGCACGGGAAGACCATCGCTCAAGTTGCGTTAAACTGGTTGATAAGCAAAGAAGACGTTGTCGCAATACCAGGCGCAAAACGCCCGGTTGACGTAGAAGATAATGCTGGCGCAGCAGGCTGGCAACTTACTTCTGGTGAAATCACCGCGATGGAGACAAGCGCTAATCAAATCAATTTCGACAAGATGAGCGGCTTGCCAAATCTTATCCGTGGATTGATCCCAATCTGAGCGAGCAGGAAACCGGCTCTGTGCCAAGCCTTAGAACATTTAAGCAGTAGGACTCCTTAATTGTTCTCCTCTAAGGGAGCTGTGGTTGGCGACACTTCGGCTAGGATACTGGGCGGCACAGGAGCAATACGACCCGCAGAGACTCCTCCAGTATGCTGTCCATGCTGAAGTTGTAGGCTTCGACATGATTGTAACCAGCGATCATTTTCATCCCTGGGGTGATACCGGCGGACAATCGGGCTTCCCCTGGATTTGGCTCGCATCTGCGGCGGAGAAGACACGGAAAGTTGAACTTGGAACCGCCGTAACGACGCCACTCTATCGCTATCATCCAGCCATAGTAGCACAGGCATTTGCCACTCTTGACAATCTGTACCCCGGCAGGATTTTTGTAACCCTGGGAACTGGACATGCGATGAATGAGATTCCACTCGGATTCAAGTGGCCAGGCTTTGAGGAGAAAGTCGCACGCCTTGAGGAGTCTTTGGAGGTTATACAGAAGCTCTGGCAAGGAGATTTTCTGACTTACAATGGTAAGTACTATCAGCTTGACAAAGCAAAACTCTACACGAAACCAAAGACGAAGATTCCGATATACTTAGCCACATCAAATGAGCGCGTCGCACGAATTGCGGGACAATTCTGCGATGGCATCTTGACTAACCCGAGAAGTCTTGATCGATTCAACAAGATAGTACGTGCGATGGAGAAATCAGCAATCAGGGTTGGCAGGGACCCAAAAAAAATGAGCAAGAGCATGGAATTCAAAGTGGCTTACGATATTGATTACAATCGAGCACTAAAATCTGCAATGTTTTGGGCGACAACTGCAATTCCACGCGAAAAACGCGAGAATGTTTGGGATCCACGTGAATTACAATCTCTCGTGGGGCCTGAAGAAGAAAGAAAAATCAAAGACTCTTGGCTGATTACGACGGATTCCGATGATATCATCAGACGATTAGGCGAGTTCCTGAAAATGGGATTTGACCGGGTGTATATTCACAGCGCCAGCCCCATCGAAGAGAGATTTCTGAATTTGCTTGGTAGGGAAATTCTGCCTTGGATGCGCGAGTACTACGAAAGCCTATTTCGTCCTGTACGCACATTAGCAGTCGAATAGCTCGAACTGAATCGGATTTCCTTATGATGTTACGGAATGGTGCCATCGGAGAATGTATTCGGGAAGTCGAAGACCGCGCTCTGCAACTTTTTCAACCAAGTATATTGGAAGTGGACTTAATCCAAAAGCAGTTTTGACGTAGAAACTGTTTGGTCGTCCCTGAAGCCCATTTCCTTCTATTGTAAATGTGAGATCTGAACTAGCAGCAATGGTGCTATCAGGGTTCCCAACGATTGAAGCTACTATTGCTCCCATCCGTTTGAAATTCTTACACCACCCAGCAACTATCTCGGTCTCTCCACTGTGAGAAATTACGACCAAGACATCTCCTGCTCGAGGCGCAGGCGTATTTGATTCTCCCGCAACATAGATTTGATCGCCCATCGCCCGCTTCACATGTCCTACGCGGACTGCCGTCATGCGGGCGACTTCTCGTCCGCTTCCCAACCCAACAAAGAAGCATGAATGCCTCTGCTCCAGCGCGTTTACAAGTCCTTTGAAAAAGTCTGAATCCACTATTTGATCTACAATAGAGCCTATCTCCGTGAACAATGTCTTAGATCGAGCAACAACTCGATCTGCAGGGGCTTCCTCGTAGAGTGCTTCCGCGATGGATTGAAAGAGGACTCCGGTGCCGAGTATGAATAAGTCCTCCAGGATTCCGGTGCTCCTGAACTCTTTCGATTCCATAGGTGCCTCATCCGGTTCGCGCCCTTTCAGAACAAGGACGTTTCCATAACGTGTGCCAAGCTTTCCTATTGGTGAATCACGTTCCGAAGTGATGACGTCGATTCTAAAGTCTCTGGGATTTCCTTTCTCAGCAACATACATTGCAAGCTGTTGGGCATCAAGTAGTGGCATCAAAGATTTTCCGCTTCCAGAATTTATGAGTAGACAGACTTGGCCAAAGCGCTGCTTGAGAATTGGTGCAGCTTCGATCATATTTCTGCCGGGGAAGCCTATGTCTCCTCGGTCTAAGACAAGTTTGCCTCCACGCATCTTTGCCATTTCACTACATGCGATGCTGAGTGCTCCCTTTGACCTTCCTTCTCCAGATGGTAGAATCACTCCGGCGCCCATAATATCATGATATAGAGCTTCGATATCGGCTGGGTTCGTTTGTTCTAGATTCTGGTATACACGATTTACGAACGTCAAATTGCTGACTTCGTTTGACATGTCTTTCTCCAGCGCGGGAAGCTGCCGATTCAGTCTTGGTAGATATTCTTAGATAAGTGGTTTCGCTTCCCATTACTTGCGTCTAATCTGATTCTGAGAAGCCTGATTATGAATCAGAGTTCATCGCTGCTTTTCAGCCACGAGAACGATGCCGACCGCTTAAGTAGCGTCAATCGAACTGACCAATCGAGGCTGTCGCATTGGTCCGTTTGGAGAGTGCCGTAACGCGTACAGCCTTGAGCATAGCCGATTGGCAGGCAAAACTCGGTAATCTCTTACGTTCATCTTCGAAACATAAGATCGTTTTCATAGGGGTTGGTCATCCTCTCCGGGGAGACGATTACGTAGGCAGCTACGTTGTCAAAGAACTCATCAAACGTGGTGAACGTAAGCCGATCAATGTGGATTTCTTGGATGCTGAAGACAGCGTAGAATCTGTTATTACAAAAGCTTACCAGGCCAAGCACATTATATTTATTGATTCGTGCGAAATGAATGTTCAACCGGGAGAGATACATCTAATCTCAGTATCTGAGACTGACTATCCATTCTTCACGACTCACGGAATTCCCTTGAAGCTCTTGTCCGAGCGGCTACTGCCTCAGAGTAAGGCTTGGGTTCTGGCTATTCAACCCAAACAAGTGGAATTTAGCGAGAAAATGTCGCCAGAAGTTAGTGAAGCAAGTATGTTGGTTTCAAAGTTCATCCTCGAGAAATTGTTGGAAGCAGATTGATCATTGATAGTCGATTTTGATCTGTTTGGCACAATCCTGTCGGTTATAGTGTTCGTATTCGCCTTCTACTTCTTAGTTGGCAGGTTAGGAAAGGTTAGCACCGGGAGCGGAACCAAGTTTGACGCATTCTCTGGCGGCGAAGAATTACCTCCAGAACGTGGAAAGTACCATTCTGAGCTGTTCGTTTATGCGGCGCTATTCGTCGCGTTCGAAGTCGTTGGTTTGTTGATTGCGAGTTCGATAGCTGCTCGTCAATTAATCTGGCAGCTACTCTTCGCACTTGCGGGGGGATTCTCACTATTCGTGCTTATGGTATGGTTTGTGGGAACTGGAGGTGCTGAACTTGCTTGATAAAATCTCAACTTGGGCTAGAAAACGTTCACCATGGGTGTATCACATCAACGCCTCATCATGTAATGGCTGCGACATCGAACTTGTGGCAAGTCTCACTCCCACATATGATATTGAGCGATTCGGGGCAGTGCTGGTCCCGAGTCCTAGGCATGCTGATGTCCTAATCGTGACAGGGACCGTGAATGCTCAGACAAGAGATAGACTCAGAAAAGTGTACGACCAGATGCCTGAACCAAAGCATGTTATTGCGTTAGGAGCATGTTCAGCGGCCGGCGGTGTTTTCAAAGGCTGCTACAATGCAGCCCAAGGCGTGCAGGACGTTATCCCTGTCGACATGTTCATTCCAGGTTGTCCTCCTAGGCCCGAAGCTATCATGTACGGAGTACTCAAATTGCTGGGAGAAGTGAAATGAGCGAGATATTCCTTCGAAGAGCAGAATCATGCGCAGCGGATGCAAAGACCAAAGTGACCAAGCTGCGCGATCATGAACTCCTAATTGAAGTGGAACAGGAACATGTCAAGCCGTTAATCACCAAGCTCTGGACTGATGGAATTACCCGTCGACTCTCTACGATAACTGGACTTGACTTGGGTCAGAAGCTGGGAATAGTCTACCACTTTTGGCAGAACGAGGATGCATTACACGTTAGAACGACTGTTCCGAAAACTAACGCGATTGCAGTATCAATAGTTGAGATCATACCCGGCGCAATCCTGTACGAAATGGAAATTCATGACATGTTCGGAGTTACATTTCTCGGAAACCCATGGATGGATAAGAAACTGCTTCTCCCAGAAACTTGGCCTGATGACTTACCTCCACCTTTACTGAAAACATCGAAACCGGCTGAAATTCGTAAACGATTGAAATTGGAGGTAGAAAACAAATGAACGAGACAGATAGGAAAATGGAATCCGCTGGCCTCATGAAGTACTCGACGGAGAACCTCGTCCCGTTCGGACCTATTCATCCAGCACTCAAGGAACCTGAATACTTCAAACTCGTTCTCGAGGGTGAAAAGATCGTAGAGGTCATCCCAAGGATTGGCTACGTTCACAGAGGGTTGGAAAAAGCCGCTGAGAGTCGGCCATGGGTTCAGAACATGTACATGTTCGAGAGAACCTGCGGCATCTGCAGCTTCGTACACAGCCTCTGCTACGGCCAAGCAGTCGAAGGATTGACAATGTATGAGGTCCCCAAACGCGCCAAGTACATTCGACTCATAGTTGCAGAACTAGAAAGAATTCACAGCCACCTGCTTTGGGTCGGCTTGATGGGACACTGGGCAGGGTTCGAAACACTATTCATGTGGGTGTGGCGCGACCGCGAGATAGTTCTCGATATTGTCGAGGCAATCTCCGGGAACCGAGTTCACAAATCGATGAACGCCTTTTGCGGGGTTAGGCGTGATATGCCCGAAAACATGGAAGACCGGATAGTCGAGAAAATGAAATACCTAGCGGATCGAGCCCGTTACTATAGGGAAATAATCGATACAGAAGAGACGATGCTCGAACGAACCGAGAAGGTTGGCAAAGTCAGCGCAGATACTGCAGAGAAATTATGTGCTGTTGGTCCGATGGCCCGCTATGTGGGAATTCAACACGACATACGCTTGAATGACCCTTACGCTGCATATGACGAGGTTCCTTTCAGTATCGTTACGCGAAACGAAGGAGATGTCCAAGGTCTCCTGCGACTACGGCTCGATGAGATACTCGTTTCAACTGACCTCGTTACGTATGCGGTGAAACACCTGCCAGAGGGGCCCATTAGAGTGAAGATTCCTCCTATCATTCCTGCAGGAGAACACTCTTCACACTGTGAAGCTCCGAGGGGCGAAATATTCTACTACGTTAAATCAACAGGCGGCAGAACACCCGACCGCGTGAAATCGCGTCAACCCACAATGGCGAATCTTCCTACAGCTCTTGAAATGCTGAAAGGACAGACAATCGCTGACGTGCCCATCGTTCTCACTGCAATCGATCCCTGCTTCGGATGCATGGATCGAATGTCGTTCCTAGACAGTGAAACTAACAAAATTTGGACATGGTCCGGCGAACAACTGCGACAGTACGGAATAAAATACTACAAACAACGGAGGACATAGAACTGATTTCCCAGATTGCTGAGGCAATCATCTTCCCCGGCGCGATCTTCACGATCGGCGTTGGATTTCTCTTCGACTGGTTAGATAGGAAGACAGCTGCTCGGATGCAGGGGCGAATTGGACCAAAGATAGCCGGTCCCTCGGGTGTACTGCAACCACTTGCAGATTTCATTAAACTACTTTTCAAGGAAGAAGTCATCCCGTCCCATGCCGATAGGACCATCTTTTTGTTCGCGCCTGCCCTATACTTCCTTACACCTTTACTTTCAATGCTCTTCATTCCCATTCTCGGACTCAATTCGACAGCTGGGTTCGACTATGATGTACTGGCGATCTTGTTCCTGTTTGCCTTCGCTGCTTTTGTAGTCGCAGTGTTAAGTTATTCGTCTGCAAGCAGCTTCACGACGATTGCCACGGGCAGGTTAGTTCTCCAGTATGTAAGTTACGAGATCCCGTTGGTACTCTCAATCATAACGGCTGTATTGTACACGCGTAGCCTTTCAGTCGAGGGAATCGTACTTGCGCAGAGCAAATTATGGAGTATTTTTGTGATACCGTTCGCTTTCGCTGTGTACATTATTGCTCTCATGGCTGAGTTGGAAAAACCACCCTTCGACATTCCTAGCGCTAAGACGGAGATAGTAGCTGGGTGGTTAACTGAATTCTCTGGTCGACCACTTGGATTTCTGAAGTTGACTAAAGAAGTGAGCTACGTCTTCGGCTCGGCGCTCGCAGTCTCACTATTCCTTGGTGGTCCACTCGGCCCGGAAATCCCCGGAGTCCCATCTTCGATACTTTACTTCTGTTATTTCATGATCAAACTGTTAGCCGTCGGATTTCTGATCTTCGTTCTCAAGACTGCGATGGCGCGCATTAAGATTGGTCAGGCAACTGAGCTCTTCTGGAAAATACTGACTCCAGTCAGCCTCGGACAGATCATCCTTGTTCTAGTGCTTATTCAAGGAGGAGTCTTGGTTGCCTCGTAAACGTAGCAGGAGAGGAGCTGGGGTTGCAATTCCCCAAATGTTGCATACTATGCTGGAAAAACCAAGCACCCGTACGTACCCGTATCAAAAAGTGGATCTACCTCTCCGATTTCGCGGAAAACTTGACATTGATCCTGATAAGTGCACGGGTTGCCAAGTCTGCTCGCTGGTTTGCCCGGCCGGCGTAATTAGCATGGTTGATCTTGGAACAAGAAAGGTTGGAGACAGGGAGCTCCCAGTAAAACGGCCGCTGTTTGACTTAGCAACCTGCATTTTCTGCGGTGAATGCGTCGACAACTGCGCGTTCAAAGCTCTTGAGATGACGAAACAATTCGAACTGGCAACGCCGAACAAGAAAGATCTGATAATGAACAAGGCGACAATCCGGTGACATACGAAATTACACTGTTTCTCGGCGTGATGTTAGTTGGTGTAACGATTGTCGCGCTTTTGGTCCGTAAGCTCGTCTGGTCTTTGATCATGCTATTCTATTCGAGCATAATTTTTGGATTGATACTTATGACGTATGGGGCGACCTTTGCCGGGTTATTCCACATAATCACATTCGCCGGAGCGGTATCTGTTCTGTTTATGGTTATACTGATGATCGTTGGTGGTCAAGCCCTTAGTTCTACAGACAAGCTTCGAGGGGAGAATTATGTTGGCATGTCGCTCGCTATACTGGCAGCAATACCTCTCGTATTGCTGGTCTCCAATTTTGCTCCGCTGCCGAATAGGATCGATGAACAATCACAGCTTGCGCAACTGACGTTCCAGATTAACACTCCACTAAGTTTTCTGTGGAATATACGATCATGGGACCTGCTGCTAGTAGTCATTCTCGTGGCAGCAGCAATGCTTGGTGTTATGAACTTATTCTCACGTGAAGGTTCTGTTGAGAGATGAACGAACAGCAGCTATTACAGGTATTCGCGGCCATGCTCTTCCTTTCTGGGTTCGGAGCTATCGCTTCCACTAGGAACCTTGTTAAGATGATAATGGGCTTTCAAGTTATGATATGGGGCGCTAATCTAGCATTATTTGCGGGTGGCCTCGTAAATGGTCAAGCCACTTTCTTCTCTTCATCTCTTGTTATACTTTCCATCTCAGTAGGTGCTAGTGTTGAAGCATTAGCATTGTCACTCGTAATTCTGACCTATCGAAAATACGGGACTCTGAATCCGTGGGAGATTAGGAGACTAGCGCATTGACAGCGTTCTACGCTGAATGGTTAGTTTGGGCACTACCGTTCATCTCAATACCAATCGTGTTGCTCCTGTCGCGTTGGCCGAAGATTCGAAACTGGTTCGCTGCTGCAGTCGTAGGAACGACATTCTTACTTGCGATTAGTCTTATTGTAGAAGAGCAATCCAATGGACCAATTACGTCATCTGTCTCATGGCTATCAGCGTACGGCATCCAGTTAACTGTACATGTAGATGGGTTAGCAGCATTCCTGGCAGCCGTTGTAAATTCGCTAGGGTTCCTAATTGTAGTGTATTCACAGGGATACATGGGTCATGAGAAAGGGCTGCCCAGGTACTACGCGCTGGTTCTACTATTCATCGGCGCAATGACAGGATTGGTGATCGCAGGCAACTTCCTACAACTTTACATATTCTGGGAAATTGTTGGAATATGTTCAGCCTTTCTCATATCATTCTGGTACGACAGACCTGAAGCGGTTCGCGCCGGGCTTAAGGCGTTCCTGGTTACGCGGGTTGGCGACGCAGCGCTGCTGCTCGGTTTCGTTTGGCTCTACGCATCTACCGGTACAGTTGACTTTCAGAAATTGTCATCGTTAGCATCACAGGGTTTCGTGCCTCTCTCACTTTTGACGGCAACTGGACTCCTCATACTCATCGGCGCGATGGGCAAATCAGCGCAAGTGCCGCTTCACGTGTGGTTGCCGGATGCTATGGAAGGGCCGACGACCGTAAGCGCCCTCATTCATGCAGCAACCATGGTTAATGCGGGAGTGTACCTAATTGCAAGAACATACCCGATTTTCTCATCAAGCCAAACCTGGGTGACCACGGTTGGATGGGTAGGCGTTATCTCAGCCCTATTTGCAGCAAGTATAGCGACAGCGACTACTGACATAAAACGGGTTCTTGCATACTCGACTATCAGCCAGCTCGGTTTCATGTTTGCGGCGTTAGGAGCTGGCTCGCAGGGTGGTTGGTTCGCATCGCAATTCCATTTGATGAGTCAAGGGTTCTTCAAGGCGCTCGGTTTCCTCGCTGCAGGTTCGATCATTCACATGCTTGGAACGCGAGACATGGAACAGATGGGAGGGTTGCGAAAACGGATGCCCATCACTTTCATCGCATTCCTCTTTTCCGCCCTGGCGATAGCAGGAGTACCACCCTTCGTTGGATTCTGGAGCAAAGACCTGATCATTACAGAACTATTCCTATCTGGACAAAATATCCAGGTGCTTCTCATGGGTTTGGCGTCAGTGCTAACATCGTTCTACATGTTTCGTGCACTTTTCAAGGTCTTTTTCGGTCCAGAAAGCAAACTTGCCGTGGAAAAGGACCTGCACGAGTCCCCCAGGATCATGACAGTCCCTCTCCTCATTCTTTGCGCCAGCGTTCTCGTTCTCGGGTTTACTGAAGACTGGGCGGCCTATCTGCTAGGCGGAGCTGCAAGCCATTCATGGATTGTATTTTCAGTGCCAATAATCGGTGTATCAATGGCGGCGATCCTTGTAGGTTTTGCACCATCATACATGGCGTTCTACCGGGGAAGACCTAACCCGAAGGAACTGCTCCAGTCACACCCAGCATTGGGCGCTCTAAGAAACATTCTGCTCGCAGGTTACGGATTTGACGCGCTTTACCTAGCCGCCTTCGTAAGGCCACTCTCGAAAATCTCGGAAGGCATTAGGAGAATGCAGACAGGCATTCTGGGGAAGAATCTGTGGCCAATCCTCGCAGTACTATTCCTCTTAGTGTTATGGATCGTGATGAGACCATGACTTACGATTGGACACTCCTCCTTACGACATTTTTCCCAGGATTTGTAGGTGCATTCGGTATTCTCCTGATGGACCTTAAGCTGAAGAATAGTAAGCATCGATCCGCGGTTAGTGGAATAATCTCCTTAGCTGCGTTCGCCTTCATCACGTTGAGCAATTGGAACCAAGCCTCCCTCGTCTTAGGGTTAGGAAGTACTGTTACCATTCAAGTGGAACCAACTCTCCTAGCCACGACGTTCACTCTGACGCAATTAGGTATCTACATCTCGACGATTGCACTCATATTATGCGTACTTATCACGATCTATTCAATCGCTTATTTATCGAAGGATAGAAACGCCGCTCTCTTCCAGTCGTTGATTCTACTGCTTTACTTGAGCATATACGCAGTCACAGTCTCCGGTGATTTGCTAACCTTCTTCATCGGGTGGGAAGGAATGAGCGTTGCTGCCTACGGTCTGGTAGCTTTCCATAAGGAGAGCTGGGAAGCCATTGAAGCAACTGTGAAGTATCTTCTAATGAGTGGTATAGGAAGTCTGACAGCACTCTATGGTATCGCATTAGTTTACGGCTTGACCGGTTCACTTAACATCGAAGCGTTCGCAAAAGCATTCACCGATCCGACGCCCATCGGGGTTCTGGCAGTAGTTTTCATCTTCGTTGGGTTCGGTGTAGAGGCCGCAGTTGCACCCTTACACATGTGGTTGCCTGATGCGCATCCAGCAGCGCCAAGTCCTATGAGTGCACTACTGTCAGGCATTATTATCGAAGTTGGCAGCTTTGCCTTCATTCGTCTCTTAGGAGGAATCCTAACTCTTCCTTCGTACGCGGTTGTCGCACAACCGTTGCTAGCGATAGCGGCTGTAGGTACGATGTTCATTGGTAATCTATCGGCCCTACACCAAGATGATCTGAAGCGATTGTTAGCCTATTCCAGTATAGCCCAAGTCGGTTACATTCTGCTTGGAATAGCTACATTGACCCCGGCAGGATTCTCAGCCAGTGTCTTTCACATATGGAACCATGCTCTGTTGAAGGGAATGTTATTCCTCCTCGCTGGCGTTGTCACTTTTCAGATTGGAACGAGGAGTCTCAAGGAGATGACAGGACTAGGAAAGAAGAATCCGATTTTAGCAATTCTCTTCACCCTCAGCGCTCTCGCCATGACGGGAGTTCCTCCCTTCGGATTGTTCTGGAGTGAGTTCCTTATTGTTCTCTCGAATCTCGCCGTTGGTTCGTCTGTACTCACAGGAGCGGTTATCCTCATGTTGGTCAATCTATTGATCTCCATAACCTACTATTTCCGTATAATCCGGACAATCGCTTTTGGACAACCCAGTAATGCCGTGAACGCAAATGGCGGGAGAATACCTAAACTACTTATCCTCCCATGTGTCATATTAATTTCCTTAAGCTTGATAACTGGCCTTTACCCGAATATGTTCTACCAACCTGCGTTGAATGCGGTGAAAAGTATCCTTGTCGGATTTTCAAGGTGATTTGAGATGAGTCCAGTTGGAAGAGAGCGAATAATCAAAGACATTCAAACCGTCGACCAAGCTGTGAAAGCCGAAAAAGACGTTGAGAGCGGCTACCATGGCGTAATCGATGAGAACATCGCTTATTGGCTCGCAGTAGAGGAGGATATAGTAGAAAGCTACACCAAACTTGTGGGTCAAACGAAAAATAAGAAAATCATCACAACACTATCCAAGATAATAGCAGATTCAAAGAACCACATTAGGATGCTAACTTCGATCAATAAGGCATTTACGAAAATAATGAATGACGAGCAACGTCATGCAAAGTTACTGGAATCACTTCGAGAAGAATTTCACAAATAGTCACATCAAACCTCTCGATCCATAGTGTCCCAGAGAGAAGCAGGAGAAATATGGGAGTGAACCCACTATGTATAGTGCGGCCCTCCGTCCCGAGTCGAAGTCAGTTTGAACGAAAATCGTCGCTTTAGGCATAAAATGCTGACAGAGATCCATGAACAGCCCGCAGCCTTGAGGAGGACTCTTGATCGAACCCGTGATGACGTAGAACTGATCGCGAAAAGGAACGCTCGCAAGATTAGAATGATTTACTTCACAGGGAGTGGCACGAGCTATCATGCATGCATCGCTGCCAACTACCTCGTGTCGAGGGTAACTGACTATCCTTCAAGCACCCTCCCTGCGTCAGAATTTTCAGCGTGGACGGGTATGGCTGGACTTCATTCTGGCGCCTGGTTAATTGCGATTTCACAATCTGGAGAAAGTCGAGACGTAATAGATGCCGCACGGTCAGCCAAGCTCTCAAAAATGCACGTTTTAGCCGTAACGAATGACGCTCAGAGTAAACTTGCTAAACTCGCTGATTTCTCCATCGCTTCGCAAGCGGGGAAGGAGGAAGCGATAACAGCGACGAAAAGTTTCACTGCGACGCTACTTGCTACTTATGAGTTTGTTACCGCTTTGACAAAACATGATGAGCTAGATTCGGAACTAGACAAATTGCCCAGCCAAGTCGAGGAAACGCTACGACACTGTGAGAATAAGTGCAAAGCGATTGCATCTAAATTCCATAACCGAGAATTTCTCTTCCTCCTAGGAAGCGGAGCGAATTATGCTTCGGCTCTTGAAGGAGCATTGAAGCTGAAGGAAAGCTGCAACATCTACGCAGAAGGTTTCGCAACTAGAGAATTTCTGCACGGACCGATGCAACTTGTGGATAAGAGAACTCCGGTTTTCATCCTGCAGCATGAGCTGTCTGATGAATCAGTGGAACTGACCGATCGATTCAAACGGCTTGGGGCACCCACTATAATAGTTGGGCCCGATACTGCAGCTATGGGGAGTGAAGCAATCGAAATCCCTGCTGGCGTCAACGACGTCTTCCAACCTATGAGCTATGTAATCCCACTGCAGTTATTCGCCTATTATTCTTCCATATCTCGAGGTCTGAATCCTGATCAGCCGACTAAACTCAAGAAGGTAGTTGAATGAGTTCGAAATTGAAAGCGATCGTATTTGGAATTGATGACGTACTGTATGACGCTACGCTCCAGAGTTCAAATGCCCGTCTTAGTGCCGTTAAAGCGATGGTTGAAGCTGGTCTCCCTGTCGACGTAGAAACGGCCTATCGCACATTAGAGGAAATCGTCAAAACCGTCGGTCCCGACAGTACAAAACATTTCGATAAGCTTTTGGAGAAACTGGGTCTTGACTGGAAACCATCAGTCGTTGCCGCCGGCGTAGTGGCATATCGGAGCACGAACCCTGTCTTCCTCAAACCTTACCCGGATACAGTTCCAACGCTTTTGAAACTCAGAGACCAAAAGTACAAACTTGGAGTCGCTTCTGACGGTAAATCGGTTAAGCAGTGGCAGAAACTCATCAGTCTAGGGTTACAGCATTTGTTCAATTATGTCGTGACTTCCGAAGATCTCAAACTCGAACACTTGTCTGACGCAGCGCTAAAACGGGTACTTGACGATTTAGGAACCCATCCGTCAAGTGCAGCCTTTGTAGATGTCAACCTGGACAAGTTAGACATAGCTGATCGAGCAGGTTTGATCACAATTCGTCTAAGGAAAGGTCAAGCAAGACATGAGAAAACGAAAGGTAACCAGCCCCGATACGAGGTTAGTACGCTTAGCGAACTTCCCCAAATTCTGGTTAAACTATGAATCATTCTTACCCAGCAGTATCTTGATAATTCTGAGCGTTAAACCCCAGATGATGTGGCCCCTGTAGACATATGAATCAACATTGAATTCTCGGTGATCAACATCAACGTTGCTTTTCACAAGCCTACTACGCGCCAAGTCGTTGATTGATACCCAGAATACGTTGGCGACCTCCACGTTTGCACGGATTTTGACACTAGTCTTCAATTGAAAAATGAACGGAGCGACCTTAACTCTTCGAGTGCGCGCGTACACTACAGGCAGAGCTCCGAGGACTAAATGGTCTTTCAATGAAATGCCAACTTCTTCGCCCGTCTCACGTATAGCAGTTTCTAACAACGAGCGATCTTCAAGGGCTCTATGACCGCCTGGAAATGCGACTTGCCCGGACCAAGGGTCAGCAATTCTTTCAGTCCTCTGAATCAGAAGAAGTGAATCATTTGACCGTGACGAATCGATTATTACTGCAACCGCTGCGTCAGGAGGCTGATCGTCCGTAGATCTCTGAATCTGATCCGAGGGTTCCAGCCGGTTACGCAATGATTCAATGAACCCGGTAGTCATGTAATCGAGGCCTAGCGTGTGAAACGCTTTCAGATATTTACGTTAAACCAGTCAAGTTTTATCTGTAACTCGTCTTACGCATCAAATTAAGTGAAAACACATGTCTCTATCACTGGCGTTACAGAATCTTAGCAACTCTCGTCAAGAAATGACTCAATTCATGGTTGACATGCTGAAGATCAAAGCAGTCAACCCTGATGTCGGAGGGAAGGGCGAGTATGAACGCGCCATCTTCGTACAGAAATGGCTAGAAAGCCATGGAGCTGATGTTTCAAGATTCGATTTTGAGGACAGTAGAGTATCAGAAGGCGTCCGAGTAAACCTTACCACCATCATTGAAGGAGCAGACCGGAACAAAACACTCTGGTTCGCCGCCCATCTGGATACAGTTCCAGAGGGTGCACGAGAACTCTGGAACACTGACCCATACGATCCTGTTGTGAAAGACGGAAAGGTGTTTGGAAGAGGTTCCGAGGACAATGGGCAGGCAGTCGTATCCACTCTTTTCGCGTTCAAAGCGTTGAAGACTCTGCAGACAAAGCCGACCGTCAATGTGGGCTTCGCTTACGTATCTGATGAGGAAACTGGAAGCAAGTATGGCGTGATCCCAATGGTCGAAAAGGGCGTCTTCAAGACTCAGGATATGGCCATTGTTCCCGATACGGGCTGCAAAGATGGCAGTGAAATAGAGGTTGCCGAGAAGAGCATTCTTTGGCTGAAGATAACGACAAAAGGGAAACAAGTCCACGGAGCTCTCCCGTATAAAGGACTCAACGCTCACCGCATTGGCATGAAATTTGCATTACAAGTTGATGAACTGCTACACTCCAACTATTCTGAAACAGATCGACTCTTCGATCCTCCGGCCTCCACATTCGAACCAACGAAACATGAGTTGAATGTTGACAACATCAATACTGTCCCCGGCCTGGACGTGCAATATTTCGATTGCAGAATTCTCGCAAAGTACAAGTTGAGTGAAGTTATGAAGGATATTGAAAATGCCAAATTGAAAATTGAGAAGGAGACGGGAGCACGAATCGAGTTAACGCCGATCCAGTTTGAGGAGAACGTGGATCCCACACCAGTGAACAGTGTAATAGTTCAGAAGTTGAGAAGTGCTCTTAAAGAGCTGCGAGGTATCGAAGGTAAGCCGATAGGAATCGGCGGAGGCACCGTTGGCTTATACTTCAGACGAAAGGGGATCAATACTGCGGTTTGGTCAACACTCGACGATATGGCTCATCAACCAAACGAATATTGCAAGCTTGACAATATAGTGAATGACGCGAAAGTTTTCGTGCACGTCGCTCTAAATTGAGATCATATGACAGAGGCTGATTTTTCATTAAGGGTCTGCATCGCTCGACCATTCGATTACGAGGAAATTAGGCACCTTTGTAGGAGAGCAGTTGGTCCTGACGACTATGTTCTATGGATATTACGCGAGGTCATTAGCGGCAAAGGATTGTATCTCGCATGGATTAGAGATCGGCTAGTTGGAATGACCAGATTCGACAGATGTGTCGACGGGAGTGGATGGTTGAGTATGGCACGAATAGATCCCGATTGGCGAGGTCGAGGCGTCGCTCGATTTCTCCAAAGTGAATTAGCCAGTAGGGCAAAGAAACGTGGAATCAGGACCATGCGTCTATGGACCTTATCGACGAATTTTGCTGCCATACGCTCGTGCGAGAGAGGAGAGTTTCATAGGGTGTGCGAGGCTGTACATGTGTCACACGGTTTCAGGTCCAAGTCCCGTATTCAGGTCAAGTATTCCCGCTTACCTGGTCATGTGGGTTTGACTAAGGAAATCTTGAACTCGTTGTTTCTTTCACGGACGCGAGGATACTTCGCATACAAGAGGCATTTCGTCAAGGCTGACAAGAGACTGATCATGAAGATAAGTCGTAAAGGTGAGCTTTATTCTGACGCTGAATCTGCTTTCATCTTGACTAAACCCGAAAGCAGCTTCCATAGACAATCCTCAAGCTTCTGTATCCTAGAGGGAAATCCGGCTAGCGCTATGCGTCTTATACTCTCGAAAGCGAAGGATCTAAGAGTAGAGTGGGTTGGGGGTTATTTGCCGTATGACCGCCAGCTTATACGTGCTGCGAAGTCGAACATGTTCAAAGTTGATTCGTGGGGCGATCATTGTTTCGTTTTTGAGAAAAACATCTAGCTCCACGCGTTTAAGGAGCGAATAGGGTAACTGAAAGTAGTAGCTATCCTGAATTCTTCCTAATGCGTTCCCCTAGCTCGATCCAGTTTCCATCAGGATCCTTCACATATGCAAGAATCCATTTGCCTTCTTTGAAGGGGTCGATTGCTCCTTCATGTTTCTCTGAAAACTTCGCATACTCCTTAGTTACATCGTTAACCTCGTAGGCCAAATGGTCCAAGCCAGATTTGCCGCCATACCTGTAGTTCTTCGGATACCAATTCAACTCGAGCACTTGATGTGAACCCTTTGAACTAAGCCAAGCAACCTTGCCGCCAGTTTCTTTGATTTTAGTCTTGAAGAGTAGTCTCATGCCCAAGGATTTCGTGTAGAAATTGATGGATTTCTCGAGGTTCGAGACGTGTATACCAGTGTAGAAGAACTTGGGCAAAACACTCACCGGAATTCAGATGAAAGTCGCGAGTGATCTACTCTTTGGCCACCATGATCTCTGTCGCTTTGATAATTGCTTCTACCGCATCTCCCTTTTTGAGTGCGAGGTCTTCTGCTGCTTCTTTGCTAATCAGAGCCGTAATGGTTACGGGAGTTTGGATTTTCACCTTAACCAAAGACGTGATCGGCCCTTTATCAACACTCTCAACAGTACCAGCGAACCTATTTCTAGCGCTTATCTTCAACATAATCACTTAACTCAACCATTGCAGTTTTTCAATCTAAGCCTTTGCATCATCGAAGTATACGCTTAGCTTAATTCTGGAAAGTTCATCTTACGTGCGAGGAATTCGAGTGAAATTTGGTATTCAGCATCCGAAATTCTCCTACGATGGTGAAGGTTCTGAGATTGTTGAGTCGCTTCGTCGAGTTGCATTAGAAGCTGAACGTTGCAATTTCGATTCGTTCTGGGTCATGGACCATTTTCATCAAATTGCGAATGTTGGAGAAATACATGAACCCATGTTTGAAGGTTGGACAACGCTTGGAGTTGTGGCGGGCCTTACATCGAAAATTAGACTTGGAACAATGGTGACGGGAGTCATCTATCGGTATCCATCTATCTTAGCGAAAATTGGGGCAACCCTTGACGTTCTTAGTAAGGGAAGATTGTTCATGGGGATCGGGGCGGCCTGGAATGTTGAAGAATCTGATGCATACGGAATTAATTTTCCTTCAACAGGTGAACGTTTTCGAAGGTTGGAAGAAGCTGTGCAGATAATTCGGAAGATGTGGACAGAAGACCGCGCCACTTTCAACGGAGAATTCTACCAGATTAAGAATGCGTATTGTAATCCCAAACCAATCCAGAAACCGTACCCGCCAATTCTCATCGGAGGAAGCGGTGAAAAACAGACGCTGAGACTCGTGGCCAAGTATGCGAATGCATGCAACGTGTTCGGTTCGCCGCAAACGGTGAGCCGGAAGTTCAGTATACTTCGCGAACATTGTAAGGCGACTGGTAGAAATTATGATGAGATTGTTAAGTCGAAGCTCGGTGCCGTCGTTATCGATAAGGATTCAGACGCTGTCCGGCGGCGAGTTTCAGATAGTTTCGGCCAATGGCCTGATGAGATGCGAAATGAGTTCGTCATTGCAGGTACCCCAGATGAAGTTCGTCGTAAAATCGAAATGTTCAGAGACGTTGGAGTCGATTACTTGATAGTGAGTTTCGAACCAAAACGTGAGTTAGAATCCTTAAGAATGTTCGGCGACGAAATTTCAAGAAAGTTCTAAGATGAAGACACCGTAGCGCAGCCGCATATGTTTTCGCAGAGAGCGTGTTTCGATGATCATCAGCATCAAGTCCTGTTCAGCTACCGAGCTTTGCACGCCGTATGCGTCATATGAAATTATGACGGTAGGCATGCATCTTCGATTAAGCTCACCTAATTGTGATCGTCATCTTTCCCAACAGTATGACGGCGAGAAAGGCGATTAGAAAGATCGCCATCATAACGATCTTTGCGATCTGGATGTATAATTCTAACTTCTCCATCTACTTTCAGTCCTAGTCTAGAATCCACTAACAACCATTCTTTAGTATTAACTGTGGCTTATTCATTGATCCAAAGGATCCCGGGAGGAGCCATTTGAAGAAGCTTTTTGGAACAGATGGTATTCGCGGAATAGTTGGAAAGGAGCTAACTGCAGATCTAAGCTTCAGGCTCGCAAGAGTTTTTGCAACAATAATCACGCGTGATCATCTTCCTGAGCCCTGGGCAGTAGTAATCGGGAGAGATACTCGATCCTCGTGTGACACGCTAGAGGATTCTATAAGCTCCGGGTTGACGTCGCGAGGTGTCAACGTATCTTTGGCGGGAGTTATTCCGACGCCGGGTCTAGCATATCTTACAAGGACACGGGGGTTCAATGGCGGAGTAATGATTTCAGCATCTCATAACCCAGCAGAATATAACGGGATAAAGTTCGTATCACATGCCGGGTTCAAGATTACGGAAAAAGAGGAATCTGAGATCGAGCGAGGGTTGGAAAATTACGATCAAACTCGATTTCCTGATGTGCCGCATGGATCAATCAAACGTGATCCTACGCTTCCCGTGAGATATGCAGAGTACTTGAAGCAGATTGAGAAGATATCACTCAGTGGGTTGAAAGTAGTAATCGATTTGTCGAATGGAGCGACATTCTCAATTGGACCTGCTCTGTTTGCTGACCTCGGCGCGAACATTGTAGCGATCTCAGATAAACCGGATGGCAAGAACATCAACTTGAACTGTGGTGCAACTCATCTGGATACTTTGCAGAAAGCTGTGCTTACAAATCAAGCAGACTTGGGTCTGGCGTTTGATGGAGATGGAGACCGGCTGCTCGCTGTAGACGAGAAGGGTGAGATAGTAGATGGAGATCAAATAGTGCTGATTGAGGCGCTGGAGCTTGCTCGTAACGGAAAATTACAGAACAATACGGTCGTAACTACCGTAATGTCAAACTACGGGTTAGAAGCTGCCCTTCGGGAACGTAACATTACTTTGAAACGCACCCCAGTTGGTGACAAGTATGTCGTTGAAGAAATGACAAAGAGTGGAGCAGTACTTGGTGGAGAACAGTCAGGCCACATCGTATTTCTTGACTGCAACACGACCGGAGATGGCCTTCTTACAGGAGTGAAATTACTCGCTACTCTGAAAAGGCATGGTGGCAAGTTTTCCGCTCTTGCAGCTCAAATGGAACGCCTTCCGCAAGTTCAACTGAACGTTAACGTGAATAGGACAAAAGATTGGGATCGTAATTGCGCAGTTCAGAACGCCATCACAAAAGCGAGTCTTCAGATCCAAGAAAAGGGTCGTATTCTAGTCCGCGCCTCAGGTACCGAACCAATAATTCGCGTTATGGTCGAAGGAAAAGATAACTCCCTGAACAATAAGTTGGCGACCGATATAGCAAATGCTATCCAAACTGAAGTCGGAGCCAACAGACTTTAAGAACGTACATCGATTCCTAGTCTCAGGTTTTGGTAATGATCACAGCCTTCGTGATGATGAAGGTCGAAAGAGATAGATTAAGTGTAATTCCGGACGAAATTTTAGCTATCCATAATGTGACTGAAGTTTACTCTGTGGCAGGGGATTACGATGTTATTGCGATCGTTCGAGTCAAAGAAGCAGAAGACCTCGCTAACACAGTAACCAAGGATCTCGCTAAGATCAATGGTATTACAGAGACCAAAACTCAAATTGCATTCGCCTGTTTCAGCAACTACGATCTAGAACACATGTTCTCCGTAGGTATGACTAAGTAGGGAATTCGCACATTCGGTGCACGGGCATTTGCTGATTCTATGGGGTCACTTGGCCCGCAAACGAACCTTGGTAGGCTGTCGCACCAACCGCCTCTTCAAGAATTACTTGGCAAATCTCCGTGCCTGGGTGTAAGGCAAGGGGGAGGGGTGAAACATTGAGAATTTCCAGTACAATCTTACCTGTGCTACCTGGTTGGAGGAATCCACTGCTTAGGTGTATTAGTAGACCTACCCTTGCGAATCTTGATCTACCTTCGATCCTGCCGCTGAGATCGGGTGGAAGCGAAAGGTATTCCTCTGTGATGCCTTGGACTAGTTCGTTTGGCATAATGAGGAAATAATTATTTTTTTCAACTTTCACAGTTCTTGTGAGTTGTTTGTAATCCGAGTCTTCACGAATGTGGAAGACGTCCCGAGTCTTCTCGAAGACCCGAAACGTGTCGCCTAGATGAAGATTAATCGAAGCGGGACCGACTTGATCCTTCTTGAACGGTTCAATCTTGAGCATCCCGTTATCAATTAATTTGAAGATCTGATCTCTACCTAATGTAGCCAAACTGCCAGCCATCTCAACTGGATATCATTTCGGTCATATCTTGTTTGCTTAACTCATTCCTTCCTAAATATAGCGTGTGTAATTTTCTTTTAGAAGGAAAAACTAGACCTTTACGCTATTGTAATGTTCATTTTTCATTGGCTTGGTCTCAGTACGATTCGATCAGTAGTATTTTGGGGTCTTCAAGACGTTGTTTGATTGAATTCATGAATTTTGCCGCCATTACGCCATCTAGCACGCGATGGTCGAAGGTAATTGAGAGGTTTGTCATATTTCGGATTGTGATTTGATTTTCCATTACAATCGGCCTCTTGGTTATCTTGTAGACTCCGAGAATAGCGACTTCTGGCCAATTCACGATTGGAGTCGCTAGGAACCCTCCTTCACTCCCAACATTTGTGATCGTGAAGGTCCCGCCCTGTACCTCGTCGAGGGTTAATTGACCTGCCCTGGCCTTCTCGCTCAGCCTCAAGATTTCTTCAGCCAATTGGGTGATGGATTTGTGGTCTGCATTTCTTATGACTGGCACAAGAAGCCCTTCCTCAGTGTCAGTCGCGACTCCTATGTTGTAATATTTCTTGAGTACGATCTCTTGTTTCTCGTCGTCTAGTGTGGAATTTAGGTAAGGGAATTGTTTGAGCGCTGGGATCAGTGCTTTGATTATAAACGGCATATATGTGAGTTTGATTCCACGATTCTCTGTCCCTGTTTTGGTTTTTTCTCTTAGCTCAACTATCTCGGTCATGTCAATCTCTTCCACGTGTGTCACTTGCGCAGCTGTGCTTCGCGATTTCGACATCCGTTCAGCAATCTTGCGTCGCATTCCCCTTAGAGGAACTCTTTCTTCAAGATCCGTTGCTAGTTTCGCCGTACTCACTGTTGTGGCGCGAGTTCCCTTCATTAATGATCTTACATCATCATCTGTAATTCGTCCTCCTTGACCGCTTGGATGGACTAATGCCAAATCTACCCCGAGATCTCTCGCGAGTTTTCGGGTTGCAGGAGTTGCAAGAATTTCGTGTGGTTGAGACGGTTCAGGCGGAGATCCGATCATTGAAGTTTGGCCCGTAGTTGGACGATCTGATTCTACTTGAATAATTGCTTCTGGTGACGTAGGAGCAATTTCGTTTTTTGCACCTATTACGATTAGCACCTGCCCTACTTTGACCACATCTCCTTCTCGAGCCATTAGCTTCAGGAC
>Ga0187780_10000140_pt1 | contig 56957 bp, 60 predicted proteins | sample 1015_Q2_SP10_20__FD_132429 | JGI IMG/M metagenome (GOLD analysis project Ga0187780, IMG submission 132429) | Tropical peat soil microbial communities from peatlands in Department of Meta, Colombia - 1015_Q2_SP10_20_MG | ecosystem: Environmental > Terrestrial > Soil > Wetlands > Peat | place...
CATGCTGCGCCACCGAGAAGATGTGCGCACCTTTGGTCTGCCCGTTCCAGCGCGCAACACGCGCAAGGCCGTGGGCGATGTCTTCGACCTCGACATCGAGCGGTGAGGGGTCGAGCAGATCGAGCCTGCGCCCCGAGAGCATCCGCTGCCAGGCGCGCGGGGCGCCCGTCTTCGGTGCCTTGGTCATTCGCGCTTGGCGAGCTTGCCGACGACTTTATGCCGGTAGCACGTCACCAGATGATCGTTGACCATGCCGACCGCCTGCATGAAGGCGTAGATGATGGTCGGGCCGACGAACTTGAATCCGCGCGCGACCAACTCCTTCGACATCTTGCGCGAGACTTCAGTTTCAGCCGGCACAAGCTTGGTGCTGCTGAAGAAGTTCTGCTTCGGCTTGCCGTCGAGGAAGTCCCACAGGAAATCCGAGAAGCCCGGTCCATGCTCCATGATGCCGAGATAGGCGCGCGCGGACAAAACTGCGCCTTCGATCTTCTGGCGATTGCGGACGATGCCGGCGTCCTTCATGAGACCTTCGACTTTTCGCTTCGGGTAGCGCGCGATCTTTTCCGGATCGAAGCCGTCGAAGGCGCGGCGGAAATTGTCGCGCTTACGTAGGATCGTGATCCACGACAGCCCGGCCTGGAAGCCGTCTAGGATAAGCTTCTCGTAGAGGGCGCGGTCATCGTATTCCGGCACGCCCCATTCCTTGTCGTGATAGGCGACGTAAATCGGATCCTGCTTCGGCCACGGGCAGCGCTTGAGGCCGTCATCGTGTTTGACAGCTGTGCTCATGCGGCCGGCCACGCAAACGTCGCCCAGTCCGGCTTCATCACCTGGATCGGGACATTGCCGCAGCTGATAGAGGCGTGAGCCGAGAGCGCATCGGCGAGTTTGTCCATGCGCAGCATTGCGAGGCCGCGGCCCGTCGTTGTGGAGAACAAGGTGCCGATCTCCTTATCGCCGGCCATCACCGGCAATCCCGACGAGGGTGCCAAGTCGAAAGTCACCTGGACGATGCGCGTACGCGCGCTTGCCCGATGCTCGACGCGCGAAACCACCTCCTGACCGACATAGCAGCCCTTGCCGAAATCGACGCCGGCAAGCTGATCCATGTCCGCCTCGTGCGGAAACGTATTACCGTACATGAAATCGGCGCCACCGCGCGGCACGCCGAGCGCGATCCGGTGCGCGTCATAGGCTTCGGCGTCGACGAGCGTTGCGCCGAGATCGTCGGCAGCTTCCGATGCGAAGTGCGGCGGCAGCATCACGCGCGTGCCGAGCCCCGGCAGGCGTGGGTCGGGATAACAGAGGCCGTACTCGGTAGCGGCAGAGCCATCCCAGACCGCCATCACGCCGAGCACTGCGGAGAGATCCTCGGTGAGCACCTTGGCGCGCAGCTTGTAGAACTTGAGCTTGTCCACAAGCGTGACAGCAAGCGCCCGCGGGCAATCGAGGAAGAAGCCGCCGCCGTCCTCGGCCGGCGCTTCGGCCACGATGAAATCGACGATGATCTTGCCCTGCGGCGTCAGCAGCGCCGCAAAGCGCGGGCTTTCCGGCGTCACTTTGCCGATGTCGTTGGTGGCGAGCCCGTTGAGGAACTGCCTGGCGTCATCGCCGGCGACTTTGACCACGCCGCGGTCGGGAAGAAGCGCTGCCTTCATGCCAATTCCTTGAATCCACACCACTCTTGCCAGAACTCACGCCGAAACGTAAGCGCTGTCGGTGGAGCCTCAAGGACGGCGCCGGAATGGCCGAAACCTACGATCTGATCCTCAAGGGCGGCACCGTGGTCAACCAGGACGGCGAGGGTGTCCGCGACCTCGGCATCCGCGACGGCCGCTTCGCCGCCATCGGCGATCTTGCGCGTGCCTCGGCGGGTGAGGTGATCGATTGCCGCGGCCTGCACGTCCTGCCCGGCGTGATCGACAGTCACGTCCATTTCCGTGAGCCAGGGCTGACCCACAAGGAAGATCTTGAGACCGGTTCGCGCGGCGCCGTGCTGGGCGGCGTCACCGCAGTGTTCGAGATGCCAAACACGGATCCGACCACGACCACGGCCGAAGCGATCGCCGATAAGGTCAAGCGTGCGCATCACCGCATGCATTGCGACTTCGCCTTTTACGTCGGAGCGACCCGCGAGAACACCAAGCACCTCGGCGAGCTCGAAATGTTGCCCGGCGTCGCCGGCGTCAAGGTGTTCATGGGCTCCTCGACCGGCTCGCTGCTGATCGAAGATGACGACGGCGTGCGCGCGGTGCTCAAAGCCATCCGCCGCCGCGCGGCGTTCCACTCTGAAGACGAATATCGCCTGCGCGAGCGCATGAATCTGCGCGTCGAGAACGATCCGCGCTCACACCCGGTGTGGCGTGATGCGCAAGCTGCGCTGATATGCACGCAGCGCCTCGTCAAGCTTGCGCATGAGACCGGCAAGCGCGTCCACGTCTTGCATGTGACGACCAAGGAAGAAGCCGTCTTCCTCGCCGACCACAAGGACGTTGCCTCGGCTGAGGCGACGCCGGCGCATCTCACGCTGGAGGCGCCCGGCTGCTACGAGCGCATCGGCACGCTGGCGCAGCTCAATCCGCCGATCCGCGATGCGGCACACCGCGAGGGACTCTGGCGCGGCATCGGCCAGGGCGTCATCGACAGCATCGGCTCCGACCATTCCCCGCACACGCGCGAGGAAAAAGCGCATCCATATCCTAAGACGCACTCCGGGATGCCCGGCGTGCAGACGCTTGTTCCGTTGATGCTCGATCACGTCAATGCGGGGCGCTTATCACTGCTGCGCTTCGTGGATCTCACCAGCGCCGGGCCCACCCGTCTGTTCGGAATGGCGGCCAAGGGGCGAATCGCTAAGGGCTATGACGCTGACGTTACGGTTGTCGATCTCAAGCGGAAGGAAACGATCACCGACAAATTGATGGCCTCCCGCGCCGGCTGGACGCCTTACAACGGGCTGACAGTAACCGGGTGGCCTGTTGGAACTTTTGTTCGCGGGCACAAAGTGATGTGGGAAGGAACGCTGATTTCGCCCAGTCGTGGTGAGCGGGTGCGGTTCCAAGAGACTCTGAAGGCCTGAGACGGTAGGCAGCCGCCAAGAAATTAATCGCTCGTAGCCGGGACGCGTAAGTTTTCCCCATGGCGGTTTATGCAATCTAAAGCTGTAGATTGCAAAATTCGTGCGAAACGTTATTGAAACGGTAACGCGACACCAGTGCAGATCGCCGTACAAAACACAGAAACGATGACCGGGGACCTGGTCTCTCTCCGCGTACTGGTCGTAACAGCTGTGCCCGCGCAGCAGGAGCTGTGGCAGCGAGGTGCGGCGATGGCTTCATTGCCGATTGACTGTGCTGCCGCGGATACGGCTGCCGCCACCGCGCTGCTCAGCCGTGACGGCACGGACATCTGCATCATCGACTACGCATTGCCGGACGGCGAGCGCGGCTCGTTTATCAAGGCCGCGCGCCGGATGCAGCCGGCACCGTTGATCTTCATGTCGATGCCGCATGGCAGCCGCAGAACCGGCGACATCGATGGCGTGCTGGCAAAACCACCCGATGCCGATGCAGCCAAAAAGCTGATCGAGCGCTGTGCGCGCACCAAGATTCCGACGCGGGTCCTGATCGTCGATGATTCCAGCACGACACGAAGCATCGTGCGCAAAATTCTCGCCGGAAGCCGCTTCGCGTTCGATATTCACGAAGCCGCTGAAGGCATCTCGGCGCTGCAACAGCTAGGAGCGGCGAATTTCGGCATTGTTTTCCTCGACTACAACATGCCGGGCTTCAACGGCATCGAGACATTGTCGGAAATCAAGCGCATTGCGCCCAAAGTCTCGGTCGTGATGATGACGTCGACGGCGAACAGTGCCATCGTCAACCGCGCGCAGGCAACTGGCGCGCTGGCGTTCCTGAAGAAGCCGTTCTTCCCGGCGGATATCGATACGGTGATCGAGCGCCACTACGGGCTGCACACGGCAGTCGGCTGACGTCTCGGTATTACTGACGCGGCTGATCGAGCGTGAATTCGCCATTGCGGATTCGGACCGAGAGACCCTCGGTGAAGGTCGCCGCGGCATCCTCGCCATAGGTCGTGACGAATTCGGCCAAGGCCGCGAACAGGCAGGCTTGCGCGAGACAGTCGCCGTCGACGCCTTCGAGGCGGGCCTCGGCCCAGGCTTCCTGCAGATAGCCGAGCGCAAGGCGTTTCTGGTCGCGATCGCTCGGATCCGTCGCGACAGTTGGTCGATGCCCGGTCGGGTCGGCTGACACGTTTCGTCCCCTTGGCGTCCGTGCTCGTGACGAACACCTATGTCCCACAATCCCGCGCGGACGTTATCACGCGCTTTTCGAGGGGCGAGGCGAACCCTAGGGAAAGGTTAACAGCGGCGGGTTAGTTGGCGTAACGCGCGGTGATTTCGCGCGAAATTCGCGAGCCTTCGTCGAGATAGCGCCTGATCGCGAGATCGGCGGCGGGCGTGCAGGTCCGATAGGTCTGCTGGAATCCACGGTAACCACGATTGAAGCTGGCGACAATCTTGCGACGCCGCTCGCCGTCCGGGATCTCGGCGTCGATAAGGGCCTGCATCTGGTCACGCCATTTCTGCCCGTCGTTGGCGTTGCAAACGCCACGTAGGTAGTGCAACGCGCCGAGAATTTCGGAGAGCCGCTGCAGATCGCTGTCGAACGGCGCGGGGGTGTCATCGGCGGCGCGGACGGGCGCGGCGAGCGACAGCAGAATTGCAGCAACGGCGAGCTTTTTCACGCAAACTGTCCTTCGTCCGGGATCATATGCCCCGCGATCAGGGCAACTGCAAGGCGGGCTTAAGCCTTGAGGAGGGCAAATGCCGAGGCGACGATCTCGGCAAGCCCGTCGGTGGTCTTAAGTCCGGCCAATGCGGCGGGCTCAAGCCAACGCGCATCGTCGAGCTCTTCGTTGAGCACAGGCTCACCGGCGATCCAGCGCGAGGCAAAGCACATGATGACGAAGTGCCGCTCGACCTTGCCTTGCTTGTCACGCACGATCACTTCGCGGTGCCCGGCCAGAGCGACCGGCTCGATTGCCAGCATTGTCTCTTCGCACACCTCGCGGATGACCGCTTCATGCAGGCTCTCGCCGAGCTCTACGGCGCCGCCAGGCAGCGTGTAGAGATTAAGGGCAGGCTTTCGCGCGCGCCGGACCGCCAGCACCTTGCCGTCGCGGATGATCGCGGCGCTGACCGCGAGATAGGGCCGCTCGGGGTAGGCGCGGATATCGCTCAAGGGTACAACTGCTTCATCAGATCATCGACGACGCCTTGCGGCGACAGCGGCTCGCTCTCATCGGCCGTGCCATTTATGACAGCGCCAGCGCGGGCAACGAGCGACCGCAGCGAGTCGACCGCGAGCGTTGCAATCATGCCGACGGCCGCGTCGGCCATCGTGTCGCGCATTGCTTCCTGCGTCGCCAGCAACACGGCGGTCGTGGTGCCGACCAGCATGCCGAGGCGCTCACGCAAGGCAGGCTCGGCGTCGCCATAAGCGGCGATGACGAGGTCGCGCCCCCTGAGATGGGAGGCGGTGAAGTGCTCGCAATAGCTCAGCGGCCGCCATGCGAGGAAGTCCGACAGGCACTCGGGGCAGGTCGGCAGCAGTTCCAGCAGCATGATTGCTTCGTTGAAGTGATTGAGGTAGTCCGTGGCAAGGCCGGTGCGCGGATTAACGTTGGCGCCGACAAGGCTTGCGCCCGGCGCTTGCACCGGCTCGATGTAATCCTGATATTTCATCAATAGCCCCGCCGCCCCAGGCGATGCGGCAGTGTCGTCGGACGCGGTTAAGGCGCCATTAAGCGGATAAGAGGCCAAAAGTTTCAACCATGTGTGGGCGTTACGCCATCACCTCGGCGCCGGAAGCGATCCGGGCGCTGTTCCGTTACGAGGAGCAGCCCAACTTTCCGCCGCGCTACAACGTTGCGCCCACCCAGCCAATCCCAATTGTCCGCGTGACGCAGGGTAAGAGGCAATCCGCGCTCGTCCGATGGGGTTTATTGCCGTCCTGGGTAAAGGACCCGAAGGCATTCACCCTGGTCGTCAATGCGCGCGGTGAGTCGGTGCTCGACAAGCCCGCCTTCCGCAATGCCATGAAATATCGCCGTTGCCTCATCCCGGCCGACGGCTTCTATGAATGGAAGGCGACGGGCGCGTGCAAGCAGCCGTATATCGTGCAACTGAAATCCGGAACGCCGATGGCGTTTGCCGGACTATGGGAATGCTGGACCGGGCCGAACGGCGAGGAACTCGAAACCGCGGCCATCGTCACGACCGGCGCCAATGCAGTCCTCGCCGAGATTCATGACCGAATGCCAGTTGTTGTCCCGCCCGAGGCATTCGACCTCTGGCTCAATTGCCAACAGGTGGATGCGGAAACCGCCGCGGCGTTGATTGTGCCGGCGCAAAGCGATTTGTTCGAGATCTATCCGGTGTCGACAGATGTCAATCGCGTCGCCAACGATAGTGCAAAACTACTGGAACCGTTCACACAGACGGCGTCCGATGCGCCAGGCATCAAAACGGCGAAACGCGCGTCGAAGCGCAGCAAGAAAGACGGCGGCCAGCCCTCGCTCTTCGACTAGAGCACTTTGCCGGGATTGAGAATGCCTTTGGGATCGAGCGTGCGCTTGAGCGCGCGCATCAAGTCGATTGCGACCGGGTCCTTGTATCGCGGCAGGATGCCGCGCTTCATGACACCGACGCCGTGCTCGGCCGAGATCGAGCCGCCGAATTTCTTCACGACCTCGAACACAACGGCGTTGACCTCGTCCCAGCGCGCCAGGAATTTGGCGCGGTCGGCACCTTCTGGCTGCATCACGTTGTAGTGGATGTTGCCGTCGCCGACATGGCCGAACGGCAGCGTCGTGATGCCGGGGATGAACTTCATGACCGCGGCGTCGGCTTCGGCAATAAAGGCCGGCACATTGGCGATCGGCACGGAGACGTCGTGTTTGATCGAAGCGCCGATGTGGCGCTGCACCTCACCGAACAGCTCGCGGATGCGCCAAAACGATTTGCCCTGCTGCACGCTGTCGGCGATGGTCGCATCGAGCACTAGGCCTTTCTCATGGCCGGCGCTGAGGATGTCCTCCATTACAGCACGCAGCCCCGACGACGACTGCGAGGACAGCTCGATCAGCACATACCAGGGATGAGGCGTCGACAGCGGGTTGCGGCTAGCCGCGTCGTGCTGGACGACCGCATCGACGCCCGCGCGCAGCATCATCTCGAACGACGTCACGCCGCCGGACGTGCGGTCCTCCGCGAGCTTGAGGAGATCGACCGCCGCCTGCGGCGACGGCACGCCGACCCAGGCGGTCTCGACCGAGCGCGGCTTCGGCACCAGCTTCAGCACCGCGGCGGTGATGATGCCCAGCGTGCCTTCGGAGCCGATGAACAGGTTCTTGAGGTCGTAGCCGGTATTGTCCTTCTTCAGCTTGTTGAGATTGTGCAGCACGCGGCCGTCGGCCAGCACGACCTCGAGGCCCACGGCATGCGAGCGCGCAATGCCATGCGCGATCGCGGCGGTGCCGCCGGCATTGGTCGAGAGATTGCCGCCGATGGTGCAGGTGCCTTCCGACGGCAGCAGTTGTGGGTAGAGCCGGTCGGCGTCCGATGCCGCCTCGCGGGCACGCTGAAGGGTAACGCCGGCTTCGACCGTCATGGTGTTGGAGACCGCATCGACCTCGCGAACCTTGTCGAGCCGCGTCAGCGACAACAGCACTTCGCCGTGCTGCGGGATCTGCCCACCGACGAGGCCGGTGTTGCCGCCCTGCGGCACGATCGGCGTGCGCGTCTCGTTGGCGAGCTTGAGGATCGCGGACACCTCTTCGACCGAGCCGGGCCGCAGGATGACCGGCGTCGAGCCGTGGTAGAGGTCGCGCATCTCGACGAGATAGGCCTCTTGCACCGACTTGTCAGTGATCGCGTATTTCGGGCCGACAATCGCGGTGAAGCGGTTCAGGAGTTCTGGGCTGAGGCGGGGCTGGTCGAGCATGCGGTCACTTTAATGCAGTTTCCGCCGCGCGTCATAGCGCGCCGGCGCATAAGGTCAATGCGCTTTCAGGAAGGCGACATAGTCCTTGTCGGCAGCTTCGATCGCGGTCTTGTTGAGGCCGGTCATGACCACATCGAGCACGAATTCGTTGCCGTCCTTGTCGGAATCGATGCCGAAGGCGCCGACCTCGTAGGGCTGCTGCGCGTTGCTCGGATTCTCGAAGGCGAAGCGGATGAAGCCTTGCTTGCCATTGGCGCGGTCGACGCCGGGCAGGGGCGAGATCGTCGCGTCCTTCACTCTGGCGCGCCAGCGGCCGTTGCTGGTTTCGGCGAAGTTGGCGAGTGATTGCTGCTTGTCGCGATGATAGAAGACCTGCACGTAGATCAGCGCCGGTGCGGTCTTGAAAGTCTTGCCCTTCGGCACGATCACCTGAACCCGGTTCTTTTTGGTGGCCTCTTCGTCAACCAGCCAGCCGTCCGGCGGCGTCAGCGTGATGTGGTAGTAGGGGCAGAGCTTGCCGTCGCAAGTCGCCATGAACTTCTGCACTTCGGCCTGTGCGGAGGTTGTGCAGGCCACGAGCGTGGCAGCGAAGATCGCCTCGAGCAGTCTGACGTATTTCATGGCATCCCCCCCTGACGCGGCGCGGCGGCACGCACAAGCCGATCATTGATCGCTTCGCCCAAACCTTCGTTTGGCACCTTCATAACCGCGATCCCGGCAGCGCCGGAAGCATCGAGCGCCCGCAAGTGAGAAAACAGGTTGGCGGCGGCTTCGATCAGATCGCCGCGCGGCGAGAGGTTCAGCGTCGTTGCGTTGGCCGGCACGGCAGATCCGAAGGCGAGCAGGGCTTCGCCGGCGCGCGCATTATCAGCGTCGAGCCGCAGCCGCGCCCGTGGCGCGTAGTGCGAACTGAACATGCCGGGCGCGAGTGGTGCCTCGTCACTCGACGCGGCGACGGAGAGCGGGCGCCCTAGCACGCGCTCGATATCGGCGCGCGCGACGCCGCCGGGACGCAGCAGTGCCGGCTCATCGAGACAAGACACGATGGTGGATTCGACACCGACCTCGCAAGGGCCGCCGTCGATCACCATGTCGATGCGCCCGCGCAGATCGGCAAGCACATGCGCGGCGCTGGTCGGCGAGACGTGGCCCGAGCGGTTGGCGGACGGCGCAACGATGGGGCCTGCGAAGGCACTCAGCAGCGCCTGCGCAATCTTGTGCGCCGGCACTCGCAGCGCGATGCTGTCGAGCCCGGCGAGCGCGAGGTCCGACACTCGGCAGTCCGGTTGTCTCGGCAGCACCAGTGTCAGCGGCCCGGGCCAGAACGCCGTGGCGAGACGTTCGGCGGCAGCATCGAAGCGGGCCAGTTTGCGTGCGGCCGTCACACTCGGCACATGGGCGATCAGCGGGTTGAATTGCGGCCGGCCTTTAGCCGCGTAAAGCCTCGCCACCGTTTCGCCGCTGTCAGCGTCAGCGCCGAGCCCGTAGACAGTCTCGGTGGGGAAGGCGACCAAACCGCCGCTTTTCAGGCAGCGCGCGGCCTCCGCAACGCCGCCGGCATTGGCCTGCAAGACGCGGGTTCCTGGCTCGGCCGTCATGATTGGTCTCAAGCTTGCCTTTAAGGAGGCCGTGGTTATAAGACCGGCCTTCAGTCGGAGTGTAGCGCAGTCTGGTAGCGCACCTCGTTCGGGACGAGGGGGTCGCAGGTTCAAATCCTGCCACTCCGACCATTAACAGCCTTACCGGAAATAGCCACCTCAGGCGCGGTCACAGCCAATTTTGACGCATGTCAACGGGCTCCGGGAGCGTTCGTGCAAACTCTCCGCGCCGCCGCAGAGAGGATCGTGTCATGAAGCAGGGCCCGCTTGTATGTTCAGTGACAGCGATCGCAGTCATCGCTTTTGCCGGAATTGCGTCGGCGCAAAGCCAGGGCACTGACGTTGGCAAAGCCGAGTATTTCTCAAGCTGCGCGTCTTGCCACGGCGCCGACGCCAAAGGTGGCGGGCCGGTCGGATCCGTGCTGAAGCAGCGTCCAACCGACCTCACGCTTCTGGCCAAGAAGAACGGCGGCGTCTTCCCGCTCGACAGAATTTACAGGGTCATCGATGGCCGCGAGGAAATTAGCGGCCACGGCTCGCGCGACATGCCGATCTGGGGCTATCGTTTTGTGCCGCCGTCAAACAAGAATTTGAAGCTGTCCGACGATTTCATCTATTCGCCGTCGGTGTCCGCCGAAGGCGTCATCCACGGCCGTATCCTGGCGGTGATCGACTATCTCAATCGCGTGCAGGCGAAGTAGCGTTAGCGCCGGAAGGCCTTGCCGACTTCCTGTATCCGCCACGCATTCAGAATCGCCGGCGCGTTTCTCGCGTCCGTGAGCTGGGCGGGCTGCGTGTCGCATTTGACGTAACCGTTGTCCCACATCCGTCCGGTGCGGTTATCGAAGATCCGCTCCCAGCAGAGTTCGCCGTGCGGCGGATCGACCATGATCGAGCCGGTATAGCGTGTGGCAGGGGTTGCGTCGGCCTGCGGCGGTGGGTCGACCACGCGGGGCGTCGGCACCCAGGACGAGGACAGGTAGAACAGCAGGAAAGCCGCGGTCGCCGCGCCGAGCAGCAACACATAGGCGCGCGTCAGGTCACGCAGGAATGCGTGATGAGGCGTTTCGCGTGCAGCTATGACTTTCATTCGCATCGGCGGCCAAATCGTTAAATCGTCTTCATCCTGCCATCGAGTTTCGAAGAAACGGTCGCTCAATTGTGTTCAATTTGACCGAATTGCCGAACAAAGAATTTTAAAAAATTGAATCGAAGCGGCTAAGCGCCCACAAACAAAATTCGCGTAGGTGTGATGATAAGGACCTTGCGGAGACAAAGATGACACGTTTCTTCTTTGATGTTGTGCGCAACAATACGCGTACCTACGACTTTCACGGGCAGTATCTCAACAACCTCAATCAGGCGCGCGAGATGGCGGAAATCGTCTCTTACGACCTCGCTTGCGACAAGGACGACTGTTCAAATTGTGAAATCCAGGTCCGTGACGCCGCCGGCGCCCAGCTGTTTTCGCTGCCGGTCCTGGCGTCCGAAGTCGCCTTCACCTGATCCCCAGATAGACAAGACACGCCCGACAACCGCCGCGACATTGATCGCGCTATCCGCGAGCGGGTAGGCTTGTCCCGGACAGCGGGGGAGCGGATGCCGGACTATGATGGCGTCGTGATTGGCGCCGGCCATAATGGCCTCACGGCGGCCGCTTATCTGTCGCGCGCCGGACAAAAGATCGCGGTGCTCGAACGCAACACCCGCGTCGGCGGCGGCACCAGTACCGAAGAACGCATCCTTCCTGGCTTCAAGCTCAACCTGCATGCTAACTTCTACATGGGGCTCGGCCTATGCCCGCTGCTCGCGGACCTCGAGCTCCACCGCTACGGCTTTTCCTATATCGAGCCGTGGGTGCAGCAGGCCGCCGTCTTCCGCGACGGCACGGCGATCGTCATCTACAAGGATCTCGACCGGAGCGCCGCTTCGCTGGCGCGCTTCTCGAAGCAGGATGCCGAGACTTTCCGTGAGCTCTGGCACACCTACTGCGAGGAGATGCGGCCCCTGCTGGTGTCGCTGCTTTACAACGCACCGCTGCCGCGCGAGCAGCTTGTCGACCGGCTGAGCGGCCCTAAGGCGAAGGAGCTTCTGTCGCATGCCCAGCACGACTTATTCAGCGTAGTACGCAAGCATTTCATCGACGAGCGCATCCGCACGCTGTTCACGTCGTACATGCACGTCATCACCACCGAGAACGTGCCCGGCGCCGGCATCGTCTTCCCCGCGATTTTCGCCAACATCGCCAGTTTCACCTTGCCGGTCGGCGGCGCGGTGTCGCTGCCGCTCGCGCTCAAGCGCGTCGTCGAGGCCGGCGGCGGTGCCGTCATCACTGGCGCCGACGTCAAGGAGATCACCGTCACCAACAACCGCGCTACCGGCGTCAAGCTCGCCGGCGGCACCACCATCACGGCCAAGAAATTCGTCGCCAGCGCTATCGATTTCCCGCGCACTGTCGAGATGACAGGCGAAGAGCTTTTCCCCGAGCCGGTGCGCGAAAAGGCAAAGAGCTGGCACTGGGGCAACCACAGCCTCGTGACGTTGCACCTTGCGCTCAAAAATCCGCCGCGTTATCGCGCCGAAGCCTTCGACGCGGATGTTGCCAAGGCCTACAATATTTTTTTTGGCATGGACCATATCGAGGACGTCGCGAGTTGCTTCGATGACTGTGCCGCAAAGAAATTCCCGAAGGTCCTGATGGGCAATGGCGCCTGCAACAGCCAGTTCGACCCGTCTTACGCGCCCGCCGGCAACCACGCGGCGTTCTGGTGGCCTTTCGCCCCTTATTCCGTCGACGGCAGCCCACAGGAATGGGAACGCAACCGTGCCGACTACACCCAGCGCGTCCTCGACTATTGGCGCGTCTATGCTTCGAACCTCGAGGGTGGCAATCTGCTCGGCACTTATCTGTTCACGCCGCTTGACGTCGAGACGCTCAACGCCAACATGCGACAGGGCGCGGTGCGGGTGGGCGCCTACATTCCCAATCAACTCGGGATCAATCGGCCGCACCCGCTGATGCCCGGTTCGCGTACGCCCGTGGAAGGGCTCTATCTGTGCGGGTCGTCGTCGGGCAATGGTGGTGGTGTTAACGGCGCCGCCGGCTACATCGCCGCCAACGCCGTCGCCGACGACCTCAAGCTCAAGCGCAACTGGACGCCGGTGGAACCGCCGGAATGGAAGCATTGAGGCCGATTTCAAGGCCTTGTGCGGGCATTTAACCCCCCGTAACGTCTCGGCATAAAGCGCCGGCGCCGAAAAGCCGGCCGGGGAGGATCGAAAGCCATGCCGAAGTTTCTCGATCTTGCGTCGCGCGCGGCGCTGGCGCTTGCCTGCATCGCGCTCGCCGCGGGCCACGTCCACGCCGCCGGTTATCCGGACCGGCCGGTGCGCATCATCGTCGGCTATCCGCCAGGCGGCTCGACCGATATTTCGGCGCGGCTGTTCGGGCAATGGTTGAGCGAGAAGCTGCACCAACAATTCATCATCGAAAACAAGCCCGGCGCCGGCAACAATCTCGGCACCGAGATCGCGATCAAGTCGTCGCCCGATGGCTACACGTTGTTCCTCGCCAACCCGGCGAACACCGTCAATGCGTCGCTCTACAAGAACCTCCGCTTCAACTTTCTCAACGACACGACGCCGGTCGCGGGGTTCATCCGCGTGCCGAACGTGATGGAGGTCAATCCGTCGGTACCGGCGAAGTCCGTCGCCGAATTCATCGCCTACGTCAAAGCCAATCCTGACAAGGTCAACATTGCCTCGTCCGGCACCGGCACCTCGATTCACCTCTCCGGCGAACTGTTCAAGATGATGACCGGCACCAAGATGACGCATGTGCCGTACAAGGGCTCGGCCCCGATGCTGACCGATCTGCTCGGCGGTCAGGTGCAGGTCACATTCGACAACCTGCCGTCGTCGATCGGCCACATCAAGGCGGGCAAGCTGCGCGCGCTCGCCGTGACGACGGCGCAGCGCTCGCAGGAATTGCCCGATGTGCCGACCGTCGCCGAGACGGTGCCCGGCTACGAGGCAAGCGCCTTCTTCGGGCTGGTGGCACCGAAAGGCACGCCGCCGGACATCGTCAATCTTCTCAACAAGGAGATCAACGAGGCGATGAAGGATCCGGCCATGCAGGCCAAGCTCAAGCAACTCGGCGGCACGCCGATCCCCGGCACGCCGGCCGACTTCGGCAAGCTGCTCGCCGACGAGACCGCCAAGTGGGAAAAGGTGGTTCACGCCGCCAATCTCTCGGTCGAGTAATCGCGGGGTTTTCGCAACGCATGGCCGGCCGTAAACGTCCTATCGATCTGCGCAGCCACCGCTGGCTCGGTGTCGACGACATGCGTTCGTTTGGCCATCGCTCGCGGCTGCGCGGCATCGGCTACGATTCGACCGATTGGACCGGCAGGCCGGTCATCGGCATCATCAACACCTGGAGCGACATCAATCCGTGCCACGCGCACTTACGCTCGCGCGCGGAGAACGTGAAGCGCGGCGTGCTGCAGGCTGGCGGCTTCCCGATCGAGCTGCCGGCGATGTCGCTCGCCGAGACCTTCGTCAAGCCGACCACGATGCTCTATCGCAACATGCTGGCGATGGAGACCGAGGAGCTGCTGCGCAGCCATCCGATCGACGGCGCGGTGCTGATGGGCGGCTGCGACAAGACCACGCCCGGCCTGATCATGGGCGCGATCAGCATGGGCATCCCGGCGATCTACGTGCCGGCCGGACCGATGCTGCGCGGCAACTGGCGAGGCGAATATCTTGGCTCCGGCTCCGACGTCTGGAAATACTGGACCGAGAAGCGTGCTGGCAACATCACTGACGACGAATGGAACGAGATCGAGGGCGGCATCGCACGCTCGTTCGGCACCTGCATGGTGATGGGCACGGCAGCGACCATGATGGCGATCGCCGAAGCGCTCGGCCTGTCGCTGCCCGGCGCGTCCTCGATCCCGGCCGCCGATTCCAATCACCCGCGCATGTGCGGTGTTGCCGGCAGACGCATTGTCGACATGGTGTGGGAAGACCTGACGCCCACGAAGATCCTAACACCGTCAGCTTTCGACAATGCCATCAAGGTGCACATGGCGATGGGCGGCTCGACCAACGCCATCATCCACGTGGTGGCGATGGCGCGCCGCGCCGGCGTCCCGGTCGACATGGAGCGGTTTGATGAGCTGTCGCGGCAGGTGCCGGTGCTTGCCAATGTGCGGCCGTCCGGCAAGTACCTGATGGAGGATTTTTTCTATGCTGGCGGCCTGCGCGCACTGATGCAGAACTTGCGCGAGAAGCTTGATCTAAAGTGTCTCACTGTCACCGGAAAGACCATCGGCGAGAACATCGAGGGCGCCAAGGTGCATCTGCCCGACGTCATCCACTCGCTCAACGATCCGATCTACGAGGAGGGCGCAACTGCGGTGCTCAAGGGCAACCTCGCGCCCAATGGCTGCGTTATCAAGCCGGCGGCCGCCGACAAGCGCTTCCTCAAGCACCGCGGCAAGGCCATCGCCTTCGAGGACTACAACCACATGATGCGCGAGATCGAGCGCGACGATCTCGACGTCACGCCCGACCATATCCTGGTGCTTAAGAACGCCGGGCCGAAGGGTGGCCCCGGCATGCCGGAATGGGGCATGCTGCCGATCCCGAAGCGCCTCCTGGGGCAGGGCGTGCGCGACATGATCCGAATTTCCGACGGACGCATGAGCGGCACCAGTTACGGCGCCTGCATCCTGCACGTCGCGCCCGAGAGCTTCGTCGGCGGCCCGCTGGCGCTGGTGCAGACCGGCGACGAGATCGAGATCGACGTCGACAAGCGGCGCATCCATCTGCACGTCAGCGACGCGGAGCTGGCGCGCCGCCGCGCCGCCTGGAAGCAGCCGCCGCCGAAATATCCGCGCGGCTATGGCGCGCTGCATGCCCAGCACGTCGGCCAAGCCGACCAAGGCTGCGACTTCGATTTCCTCGCGCCGCTGGGCCCGATTCCCGAGCCAGAAATCCATTGATCTACGTGCTTTGTGCACGCTCGCATATTAGATAGATTCTCAACTGCCGTAGATTAGAAAGGCTTCTATTTAGAACGCTCTAATGTTTGCCGCGCGCATTGACCCGCGCGCGAAAGCTGATCACTCAGTGGCGAGCGCGCACTTTCGGTTCGTTGCGTTTGCTTGACGCGAAGCGACGCGACGTACCAATAGGCGATCCAGGCAAGCCACATCGCCGGGATGAAAACATGCGCCGGGTTCATGCGGGCGCAACGCTCACTCTGGACTGTTGTTCCAGAAGTTGAGCGCCGCCGAAGATGCCGCGCCGCCAACCACGCAGGGAATGCCGATCTCAACCTGCCCAAGCGCGGCTGCGGCGAGACAGCCGCCGGCGATCGCGCTTTGCCCGATATAGCCCCACAGCGAGGCGTTGTGCTTGTAAGCCGGGCCTTTGGCCTTCACCTCCTCGATCGCGGCGAGCGCAACCTTGCGGATGCGGGCGATGTCGACGCTCTCGGCGGCGTCGATGACGTCATCGAGTTGCGCCACGATTTCCGTCGACTGGCCGCGCGCCTTGCGTGTGCTCTTGAGCATGTCCAGCAGGTTTTGGTCATGCATCGCATTGCTTGCCAGGCTGAACTTCGCCATGCTGCCGACGGTCAGGCGGTCGGGATCGTCGTGGTCCTGCGAGAGTGGCAGCATGTCGACGATGTGAAGAATGGGACCGTAGCCGCCTGTGGCGAAATAGTAGCCCCACAACACATCCAGCACCTCCGGATTGGGCGTCATCATAAGCCGCTGCGAGCCGCCGCCAAACATCTTGTCGAGGTGCAGACGCTTGCCCCAGCGTTCGAAGCCGGATTGGGCGGGCGGCACCTCGAATTCGGCGAGCGTCGCCATCTTGCCGTTGATGTATTTGTCGCTCAGCACGTCATAGCGCGGCATCCGGCAGGCAAAGCGCCGCATCAATTCGCGCCAGTTGGGCAAGTTCGAATAGGCGATCGCCCGCATCACGATCCAGCGGTCGCGTGCAGGAACGGCGAACGTGCGCGCGGCGATTTCTTCGGCCTGCTGCGGATTGTCGGTCAGAACGCCGGCGAGAAAGCCGATATAGACGCCGGCGCGCTCGGGGTTTTCGAAGGCTCCAAGCCGGCTCGCCGCCTTCATGATGACAGGTACGCCATCCGGATTTAGATGGTCGCGGTAGGCGCTGATCCAGTGCAGCACCGCGTTGGTCGATGTAAAATCGGATGGATCAAGCCGTGCAGCATTCGCCGGCGCAACCACAAACATCGCGACAAGTCCAGCAATCAGGCAGCGCATGTCCCCTCCCTCGGTCCTCCCCAGACCGTGAGAGCGAGTCGACCAACAGCCGGAGACTTTTTCGTGGGCGGTCTTTGGCAAAGTCGTGGCGACAAACGTGTCTCAATTTGGGAAAACCATTGACGCGCGCTATCACAATGGGCATCTGCTCGCGGCCATGAGCGAAGACATTCCATTCGATAAGTCGCTCGACCTCGTCGCCGACACGGTCGACGAGGTCGCGCCCGGCATTCGCCGCGTGATGGCCAACAATCCCGGCCCCTTCACCTTCAAGGGCACGCTCAGCTACATCATCGGCAAAGGAAAGGTCGCGATCGTCGATCCTGGCCCTGACGATCCGGCACATATCGGCGCGCTGCTCGATGCCGTGCGTAACGAGACCGTGACGCATATCTTCGTCACGCATACCCATCGCGATCATTCGCCGGCGGTGCCGGCGATCAAGGCGCATACCGGCGCGACCGTTTATGCCGAGGGGTCGCACCGCGCCGCGCGGCCGCTGCACATCGGCGAGCACAATCCGCTCGACGCCAGCGCCGACCGCGACTTCAAGCCCGACATTGCGCTCAGGGACGGTACCGTGGTCGAGGGCGATGGCTGGCGTATCGAGGCGGTGGCGACGCCAGGCCACACCGCCAACCACATGGCTTACGCGCTCAAGGGTAGCGACATGCTGTTTGCGGGTGACCACGTCATGGGCTGGGCGACATCAATTGTCGCGCCGCCCGACGGCGCCATGAGCGATTACATGGCTTCGCTCGATAAGCTCTCGAAGCGCGGCGAAAAGATTTATCTGCCCGGCCATGGACCCGCGATTAAAGATGCGCCGCGTTTCGTCAGCTATTACATCTTGCACCGCAAGGCGCGCGAGGCCTCGATTCTGCACCGGCTCGGCAAAGCCGAGACCGATATCCCCACCATCGTCCGCGCCATCTATATCGGCATCGACCCACGGCTGACGGGCGCCGCCGGTCTCTCGGTGTTGGCGCATCTTGAGGATCTTGTCGCCCGCGGGTTGGTCGAAACCGACGGCCAGCCCGCGATTGACGGTACCTACCGGCTGGCGCGCTAACCCTCGGGGCGTTGCCGCGAAGCCGGCGCCTTGGGACGTTCGGTTTTCTTTGGCGGCGGCCGCTTGTGCGACGGTTTCTCGGCCGGTTCTTTCGACTCGGGCCGTGCCGGCGCGTTGAGCGCGTCATCCATCGCCTCGTCGACATCGCTGAGCAGCGCGGTGACGCGCTTGGCGTTGGCGCCGAAGTCATGCGAGCCGTAACGCGACGCCGAACGCACGTCGATGCGCGAACCGGTGCCGACGGCGCTCACGCGCACTACGACATCGTCGCGGAAGCCCATGATGAAGGTCCGCGCCACCGCCTCGATATCGCCGGGGCGCGCGCGCGAGGGCTCCTGGGCGTCGATGATATTCCAGCCGCGGTTGGTGACGATCTGGAGCGCAACTTTGTAGGCAAGTGCCGGCGGCGCGTCATATTCCAGCGGCTCGATGTCCGGATAGGCCTTCTGCTGGAGCGCGGCGAAGCGCGTACCCGGATACTCGCTGGTGCCACGTGGCCGCAGACGCGCGAGCACGCCAAAGCGCGGCGGGTTGGCCGCATCGGTAGTGATGTCGTTGATCGCCGGGAGCTTCGTAGCACGGTAGCCGAGGTAGCCGGGATAGGCCAGCAGCAGGGTACCGAGAATCATGCCCCCGATCGCCCGCCCCAGGCCGCCCAAGCCCTGGCGCCAGATCACAACGAAACTGGCGAGCGCCAAGAGGATCGCGAGGCCGGCGAAGGCCAAAGCCGCGCCGAACGTTGCAAGGGCGGGCCCCATATCGAGGAAGCCGGTCCGGACGATAATGATCGACAGGATCGCGACCGCAACCGCGAACCAGGACAGCCGACCGGACCAGGTCGCAAGCCGCGATACCGGGACGTCGAATACCGGGGAAAAGCCTCGCATTACGCCGCACTCACGCCGCTAGGTGTCATGGATAATGCCAAGGGCGGGGGGAGGCAATCGGGTAACGAAAGTGCAGAAATCAGCCCATTTGCGCGGCTATTTGCAGTGCCGGCAAGAGCCGCGCACGCGCTTCTTCCTCGAAGCGCTTGGCGAGGCGACGCAGCTCGTCGGCGATTTCCGGATCGCCACAATCGGAGGCCGCTCGGCGGCAGTGCTCCGCCTGATTGAGGAGATATTGCTTTGCCGTCTGCATGGTGGCCGGGCCCGGTTCGTCAGGTGCCCGACAACGCTTTGTGTTCGGTTTGGTTCCTGGGCCGCGGAGCAGAGTTCCGCGTCGGTCGCCCCAAAAAAGAAGTCGCGCTGACCGGACGCGGCCTCACTCTTTACAGAAACAAAGTCTGTTTCACGCAATACACAACGCCGCAGCAACGATGTCGCCGCCTATGACCAGACCGCTTTCTTGAAGCGCACCGGCGCGTTGATCGCCCGCTCGGTGATGGGGCGCAACACTCAGGTTCCAATGTTCCCGGTGAGCCGTGCGCAGGGCATCGAGCGCAGCGTTTGACCCTTACTTCTTTGCCTCGGCGATCCTTCGGCGGAGTTCGCCGCGATCGACCTTGCCGGTTCGCCCGGTCGGCAGTTCTGACCCGAAGTGATAGGCGTCCGGCAGTTTGAAGCGCTCGAGCTGCGACGCCGCCCAGGCGCGCAATTCCCGCTCGTCGAGCGTACCGCGCGGCACTACCAGCACATGGATGCGTTCGCCGGTCATGTCGTCAGCGACGCCGACCGTCATGGCGGCGGCGACCTTCGGATGCCGGGCAATGACGTGATCGAGTTCGAGCGGCGATATTTTCGCTCCGCCGCGAACGATGAGGTCCTTGCCGCGGCCAATCAGCTCAACCGAGCCGTCGGCGCGCTCGCGCGCGAGATCGCCGGTGCGGAAGTAGTCACCGGCGAAGGCCGCCTGCGTCAGGTCTGGGCGATCGAGATAGCCATTCATCACGAACGGCGTGCGGATTTGCAGTTCGCCGGCGTCGCCCTGCGGAACCGCGCGTCCTTCGGCGTCGGCGATGCGGACGCGGTCTTGCTTGACGCAATGGCCGATGCCGCCAGGGAAGGGTTCGCCCGGCTGGACGAACGAGAAGAAATCAGAGCTTGCCGTTTCGGTCAGGCCGAAGATGTCGACAATCGTGACGCCGGGCAGGACCTCGCGGAGGCGTTCGCCGAGCGTCGGGCTGAAAGGCTCGCCGCCGGTGTGAATGCGCTTCAATCCGATGCCTTTAAGGTCGGGAAGGGCGCTTTGCGCCGCAAGCAATTTGCGCAGCATGGTCGGGACCACCGCGACGTCGGTAATACCGCGCTCGCGCAGATTCTTCACGAACAAGTCGGCATCGAAACGCAGCGCCATGAAGACGCGGCCGCCTTTCATCAATGTCACGAGCGTAAACCAGATGCCGAAGATGAAGGTGACTTGCAGGACGAGCAGGGACTGCGTCTGCGGTGTGCAGCCGAGCATGGAATCGATCTCGGCAAGCTTGCCGGAAAAAGCCTTGTGGCTGAGCACGACACCCTTTGGCGCGCCGGTCGAGCCCGATGTGAAGATGATCAGGCAGGCGTCCTTGAGCATCTCGCGGACAGGGGGCGTTGCGTCGGCAATGCGAAGCGCCGCGCCGTTCACGTTGATGCTCAATCGCGCTCCTGTTGCCGCGCGCGTCGCCTCGATCGCCGCAGCGGGTGCGCTGCGAGCAACCGGCACAACCACGCCGCCGGCGGCCCAGACACCCAGGAAGTTTGCGATATCGCGTGGCGTGTTGGCGACAGGGACCAGGACAGGGTCGTTGGCGGCGATGCCTTGCGTGCGCAATGAAGCACCGACGCCCCGCGCCGTTTCGGCGAGTTGCCGGTAGGTCAGCGAGCCTTGAGTGTCTTCGAGCGCGATGGAGTCGGAAAATCGCTCGCAAGCCGCAAACAGTAGCGCCTCAAGACGCATGGTCATTTTTGGGCGAAGCGCGCGTCGCGCCAGGCGATCGCAGCGCGCAGGCCATCCTTGCGTGCGATCTCCATGAAGCGCTGCTTGTCGATGCTGCCTTCGCCCTCGATGCCGAGATCGATGTCCAGGGCTTCCTCGAGCGCTTTGGTCAGGCCCATGACCTCGAAGCTGCCGTTGATGGCGCGTTTGGTCTCCCGAACGAGATTGGGGTCGATGACGGCGATATGGTGTGCCAGCGCCATGGCCTCAGCATCGAGGTTGGCCGCCGGCACAGTACGGTTGATGAGCCCCATCGCCGCCGCTTCGTTCGCCGGAATGCGGTCGTTGCCGGACAGGATGATCTCCTTCGCGCGCTTCGGGCCGACCAGCCACGGCAGCATCATCACGACGATACCGGCGCCGAATTTCAGTTCCGGTTCACCGAAGGTAGCGTTATCGGCGGCGATGGTGATGTCGCAGCAAAGTGCAAGCTCGCAGCCGCCGGCTAGGCAATAACCTTTGACAGCCGCGATGGTCGGTTTCTTCAGCGACCAGAAACGGGTTAGCGCCGAGAAGTCGCGATCGAGGATTTCACGCCATTGCGTACGGCCGGACGGTCGCGCCTGCATCTGCTCCTTGAGGTCGAAGCCGGAGGAGAAGTTGCCGCCGGCGCCGGTAACGACTAGAGCATGAACCGCCTCGTCCTTCTCGACCTGATCGAGCGCGGCCTCGATCTCGCCGAGCATCTGCTTGTTGATGGCGTTGAGCCGTTCGGGGCGGTTGAGCGTCAGAACCGCCACCGCGCCGTCGACCGCAAGCGTGATGGTGCTAAACGTCACTCCGCCGCCTGCGCCGTCGGCAGCCGGTACTCCTGGAACTGCTTGCGCAGCGCTGTCTTCTGGATCTTGCCAGTCGCGGTATGCGGGATCTCGTTCACGAAGGCGACGTCATCCGGCATCCACCACTTGGCGATCTTGCCCTGCATGAAACCAAGAATGTCTTCTTTCGTCGCAGTCTCACCCTTCTTGAGCACGATCACCAGGAGCGGCCGTTCGTCCCATTTCGGATGCCGGATACCGATGGCGGCCGCTTCCGCCACCTTGGGATGTCCGACCGCGAGGTTCTCGAGGTCAATAGTCGAAATCCATTCGCCGCCCGACTTGATCACGTCCTTGGCGCGGTCGGTGATCTGCATATAACCGTACTTATCGATGGTCGCGACGTCGCCGGTGTCGAACCAGCCATCCTTTTCGAACACCTCGCCGCCTTCACCCTTGAAGTAGGCTTTGGCGACGGCCGGTCCGCGGACCTTCAGCCGGCCGAATGTCTTGCCGTCCCACGGCAATTCTTTGTCGTTGTCGTCGGTGATCTTCATCTCGACGCCGAAGGGCGGATGGCCCTGCTTCATCTGCACGTCGAGCCTGTCCTCGCCGCTCAAGGCTTCGTATTCGGGCTTCATGGTACAAAGCGAGCCGAGCGGGCTCATCTCGGTCATACCCCAGGCGTGGACGACCTCGACACCGTATTTGTCCTGGAAGGTCTGCGTCATGGCGCGCGGGCAGGCCGAGCCGCCGATGACGACGCGCTTGAGATGGGGCAGCTTTCCCCTGGTCTTCTCGAGATCCTGCAGCAGCATGAGCCAGACTGTCGGGACCGCGGCGGTGAACGTCACTTTGTATTTCGTCAGCAGTTCATAGATCGATGGGCCATCGAGCTTGGCGCCGGGCAGCACGAGGCTTGCGCCGACGAGCGGCGTCGAGAAAGCGAGCGACCAGCCGTTGGCGTGGAACATCGGAACCACCGGCATGCAGACGTCGCGCGAGGCGAGATTCTTCGAGTCCGGCATCGCCGCCATCATGGCGTGCAGCACGTTGGAGCGATGCGAATAGAGCACGCCCTTCGGATTACCGGTGGTGCCGGAGGTGTAGCACATGCCGGCCGCGGTATTTTCGTCGAACTGCCGCCATTCGAAGTCGTCGTCGACTTCGTTGATCCAGTCTTCGTAGGCGACTGCATTCTTCAAGCTGGTCTTCGGCATGTGTGTGGAATCGGTCAGCACCACATAGCGCTCGATGGTCGGAAGCCCTTTAGGATTGTTCTCGAGCGTCTGTTCGAGCGCCGGCACGAAAGTCAAGTCGACGAATATCATGCGGTCTTCCGCATGATTGATGATCCAGCAGATCTGATCGCGGAACAGCCGTGGATTGACCGTGTGGTAGACCGCACCGAGGCCGAGGATGCCGTACCAGGTTTCGAGATGACGCCACGTGTTCCATGCCATGGTGGCGACGCGGTCGCCGAACTTGATGCCGTCTTTCTCCAGACGCTTGGCAACCTTCCTGGCGCGCCGGCGGATCTCGGCGTAATTGGTCTCGACGATCGGCCCTTCGACCGAACGCGTGATGACCTTGCGCTCGCCGTGATACTTGGCGGCATGGTCGATGATGCGATGGCACAACAGCGGCCAGTCCTGCATCAAACCGAGCATGGCTTCCCCTCTTAACTAACCTTTTTTCGGCCCGCGCTCGTCGCAGGCCGACTATAAGGTTATCCGCCGGACGCGGCGGCGCAAGGGAGCTACGAATGTTGCGGCCTTTTGGCTTCATACCGCCCAATTTCTGAGTTGGTTCTCCAGTAATGCGGCAACTGGCTACGTTCCTCCTGTTAGTTCTGATGTACGGCGGGGCCGGTATGGCCCACGGCGAGAACGTTCCCTTGCCGCGGCCACGGCCGCCAACCTGGCCCGAGCCAAAAACCTTCGCCGAGGCTATTGCCGGACTGAACTTCAATGCAGCCGAGGTTACGGCCGATCCGACCGGTTGCGATGGCCGGCTCAAGGATATGGCGCAGGCCGTACCGATGCCGCGGCTGATCGGACCGGAGACGTGCGGCGGCGCCGATATGGTGCGACTCGAGGGCGTCCTGCTGCCGGACAATGCGCGTATTGCCGTCAATCCGCCGGCGCTGCTCAGTTGCGGCATGGCCGAATCGCTGTCGGCGTGGCTGCGCGATGAGGCGGCTCCCCGCGCCGCCAAGCTCGGCTCAGTGCTCGTCGCGATCGAGAATTATGACTCGTATGATTGCCGTACGCGCAACCGTACTCCCGGCGCCAAGGTCAGCGAGCATGCCCATGGCGACGCGGTCGACGTGCGGGCGTTCCATCTGGCTGATGGCCGCCGGCTCGAATTAACGGACGTGAAGGTGGACAAGCCGCTGCGCGAGGGTTTGCGCGAAACCGCCTGTGAGCGGTTCACAACGGTGCTCGGGCCGGGTGACCCGTACCATGAAGAGCACATACATCTCGATGTGACCCAGCGCCCCCGCGGCTACCGTATGTGCCAGTGGGAGGTACGGGAACCGTCGCCCCCTGTGCCGCTGCCGCGGCCGAGGCCCTCCGAGGCCGAGATCATTAAGCATTCGCGCAAAATGTAGCTTGTCCGCCATTCTCTCTTCACAGTTCCCGGCCTTTTCTCGCAGAGATGACCATCCCCAACGCGACCGATAGCCTGCCGCAAGCCGGCGGCCTCTCCCGCCGCGGCCTGCTGAAGGCCGGTCTCGGCTTGACGGGTTTTGCCAGCATACTTATGCCGTCCGCGGCCGCTTACGCCGCTGCCGAAGCCGCCAACGATCTCGTCGTCACGAATTACCGGCTGTCGCCGGCGAGCTGGCGGAAAGGCCAGAAGCTCACCATCACGGCGATTGCCGATATCCATGCCGGCGGCCCGAACATGGGAATCGCGCGCGTGCGCCAGGTGGTCGACACCGCGCAGGCCCTCAAATCGGATCTGATCGTCATCCTTGGCGACTACTTCGCGACACACCGTTTCGTCACGGAAGTCGTGCCGCCCGCCGCTTGGTCGGCCGAACTCGCGCGCCTGCGCGCTCCGCTGGGTGTGCACGCCATCCTCGGCAATCACGATTGGTGGCATGGCGTTGAAGCCGTGCGGCAAGCCTTCGCCAATATCCGGGTGCCGCTGATGGAGAACGATGCGCTGCATCTCGGCAAGGAAGGCGAGCGGTTCTGGTTGCTCGGACTTGGCGATCAGATCGCCTACCAGATCGCACCAAGCCAGTTCCGCGGTGTCGACGACCTGCCCGGAACGCTCGCGCGCGTCACCACAGATGACCCAGTGATTCTCCTCGCGCACGAGCCCGACATTTTCACGGAAGTGCCCGGCCGTGTCGCGCTGACGTTATCGGGCCACACCCACGGCGGTCAGATCCGCCTGCCGTTCGTGCCCCCAGTCTGGGCGCCGTCGGAATACGGCGCACGCTTTGCCTATGGCCACATCGTCGAGCGTAACCGGCACTTGATCGTGTCCGGCGGACTTGGCTGCTCCAAGGTTCCGTTGCGGCTTGGCGTGCCGCCGGAAATTTTGCACATCGAGCTCGGCTAAAACAAAAACGGCGCGTGCAGGCGCCGTTTGCGTATTTCGTTTCCGGTCGCTCAGTGCGCGCCGCCGACCCTCGGGCCAGCCGAAGCAAGCCGCGGGTTAAGCGGCGAGTCGCCCTGACCCGGCGCCAGCACGACCACGACGGTGCCGGGTTTCACCCGCTTGTAGAGGTCGATGACATCCTCGTTGGTCATGCGGATGCAGCCAGACGAGATCGCCTGGCCGATATACTCCGGCTGGTTGGTGCCGTGGATGCGGTAGAGCGTGTCCTTCTTGCCGTCGTACAGATACATCGCGCGCGCGCCCATCGGGTTCTGCGGGCCGGGGCTGACGAAAGCCGGTACGTCCATGCGTTCGCGCTCACCCGGCGTCGGGGTCCATGACGGCCACTCCGTCATGCGGCCAATCTTGGCAACGCCGGACCAGGCCATCGCTTCTTCGCCAACGGTGACGCCGTAACGGATCGCCTGCTGGTTCGGCAACACGTAGTAGAGATAGCGCGCATCGGAATCGATCACGATCGACCCGGGCTGCTCGTGCCGATGATAGGTGACGATGTGGCGCTGATACGGATCGGGGATCGTGACCTTCTCGTAGGGCGCCGCCGCCAGCAATTTCTTGTCGCGCGCGGTGAAGTTCGCTTCCGATGCCGGCTCGACCGTAGACTGCATGCAGCCGCCGAGCAGCAGCCCAGTGCCGAATAGGACCACCAACAAACCGCGAACGGCCATTGTCTTCCTCGTGTTCTCGTTGTCCCGGCGCTTTTGGCGCCGGTAGCCCACACCCTTCCCCGTGAGGCTATTAACCGAAAAATCTGCGCGGTTTCCACGGATTCCGACTGATTCGTAGGCCCTTCCTGTGGACCTGTTGCAAGAATGCCGCACCGCGAAAAGCCCGGCGGGGCAGGACGCCGGGAACTCGCGATTTTTCGAGCTTGCCGTGAAGAACTTAAGGCGGGGTTTACCTTAACCATCGGTATATCGGGACCGTGGAACGCACGTCCCCGAGTTCGACCAAATGTCACGATAGGACACGATTGCCTGCGCAATTCCGCCCCAGTCGATGACCAAATGATGGGGCGCGAGGGACGAACGCCAAAATTGAAAGAAAAGAGGGAAGAGCAATGGACGCCGTGAAGACAACGGAGCAGCGCCAAGACTCCAGATGCCAAAGCAAGCTCGACGACCGTTACGGCAAGATTGGAATCTCGGCGGTCGCCGCAGCCATTCGCCATCAGGGCGAGCTCCGCAATTCGCGCGACGACGGCGCCTACAACGTCGACTGACGCTTAACGCTCCGCGCTGATGCTGTTAGTCGCGCGCGCGGCGATCGGCGATTATCGTCCTGTCTTGCCTTGCCCGCCGTGATCGGGTCTTGCTTGCCGGCGTTTTGCCGATCGCTTTCTTCAAATGGAAGAAGTGGCTGTAATTGCGGCTGTCAAATCTTCAGGCCGGGAATCAGCGCGGTCAGCCAGATAAAGACGATGACCACCACGAGCAACATCCAGTTATGAAAGCTGTATCCCAAAATGGTCGTCGTGGCCGACAAAAATTCGATAAAATGGCTCATATGCGAGCGTAACCCGCTAGGCACACGAGCGTCGCGTAAATAGCGCGTACAAAAATGCGTAGGCCGGATTAGCTCGGTCTAAACATCGCCCTTGCGGGCGACGACCGCTCAGACGTGCTGCCCGCCGTTGATATGGATTTCGGCGCCGTTCACGTAAGAGCTCGTGTCGGTGCACAGCACATAGATGATTTTGGCCACCTCGTCGGGCGTGCCAAGCCGATGCAGCGGAATTTGTTCGACGAGCTTCTCGGTGCCGGGTGACAGAATCGGGGTATCGATCTCGCCCGGCGCAATGGCATTCACGCGTATGCCAAGCCTGCCGAAGTCAGCAGCCATTTCGCGCGTCAGCGCGGCGAGCGCCGCCTTCGACGTCGAGTAAGCCGCCCCCGCAAAGGGATGGACGCGCGAGCCGGCGATCGAAGTGACATTAACGACAGAGCCTTTGGCCGCTTTCAACTCGTCGACTAGGCCGCGCGCCAGCATGATTGGCGCAAAGAAATTCACCTGGAAGACGTGGTGCCAGTCGTCATTCGTGGTGTCGAGCGAACTCAGGCGCCTGCCGCCGTCGGCCTTGGGGGAGATCGCCGCGTTGTTGACGAGCGCGTGAAGCTCCTTGGGCTCGAGCCGCCGCTTAATCTCGGCGATTGCCTCGATCGTGTTGCCTTCATCGGCGAGGTCGACCTGGATGTGGTCTTCGGGGCCGGCCTCCCAGGGACAGTTCTCTGGGAACGCATGCCGCGAGCAGGTGATCACGCGCCAGCCGGCAGCCGAGAAGCGCTTGACGGTTGCGTGCCCAATGCCGCGGCTCGCTCCGGTCAGGAGCAGTGTGCGGCGTGGCTGATTGGGCTGCTGCGAATTCGGCATTACGGATAGAGCCTTTGCTTGGTCCATGCCGCAGTCGCGCTGGCGCGGCGGAATTCGACGCGGTCGTGGAGACGGAACGGACGATCCTGCCAGAATTCAAGTTGTGTCGGCACGATGCGATAGCCTGACCAGTAGTGTGGGCGGGGCACGTCACCGAGCGCGTACTTCGCCGCATAAACGGTGACCGCTTTTTCGAAAGCGAGGCGGCTCTCGAGCGGTGATGATTGTTTGCTCGCCCAGGCGCCGATCTGCGCCTGCTTCGGGCGGCTCGCGAAGTAGGCGTCGGCTTCTTCCGGTGAGACCTTCTCGACGGTGCCGCGCACTCGGACCTGCCGGTTGGAACTCTTCCAGTGGAAGACCAGCGCCGCGACCGGGTGCGCATCGAGCTCGTGCCCCTTCGTGCTTTCCAGGTTCGTGTAGAAAACGAAGCCCCGCTCATCGATGCCCTTGAGCAGGACCATGCGGGCGTTCGGCGCCCCCTCGGCGTCGACCGTCGCCAGCGTCATGGCAGTGGGATCGCGCGGTTCCGACGCGGTTGCGTCTTTCAGCCAGGCCGTAAAAAGCCGCAAAGGATCGTCCGCGGCGGTGAAATCACCACTCGTTAACCAGGTCGGGTGTTCAATGGGCGCTGTATCGGACATTGGGAGCGCTTGCGTGGCCGGTGCAGTGGGGAGTACGTGCCGCCTTTATAGTGGATGTGGTGGGTTGCGCCTATGGCGCGGCTTGACCGCCGCCGCGACCTTGTCACTGGCGCTGTCGGCTGGCGGCTGCACCATATCCTATCAACTCGACCGCTATTTCGGCGGCAGCGACAAGCCGGAGAACACCGGGTCGATCCCGCAGCCGGCCGGCGCCAAGAAGGTTGCCGACGTGCCGGACGGTGACCTTGCTTATGCCCGTGCCGCGGCGAGCGAGGTGCTCAAGCGCAATGAGAAGAACGCGAGCCTGCCTTGGGAAAATCCCAAGAGCGGGGCACGCGGCACCGTCACCCCGATCGCTACCGCCTACAGCCAGGATGGCCGCACCTGCCGGAATTTCCTGGCGAGCTATGTCAACGCCGGAGCCGAAGCTTGGCTGCAGGGCGAGGCGTGCGAAGAGACCAAGGGCGCCTGGGAAGTGCGCAGCCTCAAGCCTTGGAAACGTTCGTAAAGACCGGGCGTCACACGCGCCTCGTTGCATCCGGCCGCGCGGAACCCCACATTTAGGCTTCGAGTCGTCGGCATTCATGCCGGCTTTCCACGGAGTTTGAAACCGAATGCGCGACCCCTACGAGGTCCTGGGGGTATCGAAAAGTGCGGGTGAGGCGGAGATCAAAAACGCTTACCGCAAGCTCGCCAAGAAACTGCACCCGGACGCCAACAAGCACGATCCGAAAGCGGCCTCGCGTTTTGCCGAGCTCAACGCCGCTTATGAAATCGTTGGCGACGACGACAAGCGCAAGGCCTTCGATCGCGGCGAGATCGATGCCGAGGGTAAGCCGCGCTTCCAGGGGTTCGAAGGTTTCGGCGCGCAGCCCGGCGGCGGCTTTCGCCAAGGGCAGGGGCCGGGCGGCGCGCACTTCGAGAGCTTCAGCTTCGGTCCCGACGGCTTCCAGCGCGCCGGGAACGCACGCGGCTTCCGCGGCGGCGGAGGCTTCGAGGATATCCTGCGCAACATGTTCGGCAGCGGCGCGCGGGGCGGCGCGACGTTCGAGCCAGAGGATTTTGGCGCGCCGCCTCCGACGACCGGGCAAGATTTGCATGCGTCGCTCACCATTACGCTTCCCGAAGCGGCGAAGGGGACAAAGACGCGTGTGCATTTGCCGACGGGCAAGGATGTTGAAGTCAAAATTCCGGCGGGCCTGCTGAGCGGTCAGACCATTCGGTTGAAGGGCCAAGGCTGGCCGAGCGCCTCCAGCAAGCCGGGTGATGCCTTGATCACCGTCAACGTCGCGCCGCATCCGGTGTTCACGCCAGATGGCTCGGATCTGCGACTCGATCTGCCAATCACGCTCTATGAAGCCACGCTTGGCGGCAAAGTGCGGGTGCCAACGCTCGATGGCGCGGTTGAACTCGCCATTCCGACCGGCACAAATTCTGGCCGCACGTTCCGGCTTAAGGGCAAAGGCCTCAAGAGCAAAAGCGGCGCCGGCGATCTGCTAGCGACGGCGCGCATTGTGCTCCCCGAACGTCAAGATGATGAGTTCATGGAGCTCATGAAATCCTGGCGCGACAAGAAGCCTTACGACCCGCGCAAAGACATTGAGTGAGCGCGCGTTACGAGCGGCGCGCGCTCGAATCCACCTGTTCGTAGATCGTCTTCGTCACCTTCTCGAGCCGCTCGCGATCCGACGGACCGCTCACGACATAGGCGATGCTGTTGTCGACCCAGTAGAAGGCCGCCGAACGATCATCGGCCTTGTAGCGCAGGGCACTGTCCTGCGATGCCGAGGCCTTGGCGCAGTAGATCGTGAAACGCTCGCCGGACGCGCTCTCATACATATAGAACGCCGCTGCCTCGCCGGTCGGACCCGGCAGCAGCCGGCCGCCGACCAACTTCAGGCCGATCGATTCCAGCTCGGGAATCCTCAGCGAGGTGCCGAAGCGCTTCGACAGCCACTGCGTCATATGCGCCCGCTCGGTGCCGGGCACTTCGACCGGGTGGCGGACCTCGACGACGTAGAGCTTGTAGGCGTCGAGTGCGTCGGCGGTTATGGTGCTGAAGCTGCTCGGCGTCGCGGACGCGCCACGCGCAAACCAGCCAACGCCGCCGCCGACCACGAAGGCGGCGACGGCCGCCGCCGCCGCCATTGTGGCGAATGAACGCCGGCCGACGCTGCCCTGCCGCATGATGCGGTCGAGATTGAAGCGCGGCGGCACCTTCTCGTTGGCGACGCCGCCGTAACGCGCGCGGATGGCCTCGGCCTGCGCCCGCCAGGCAGCGACAGTGGCGGCCTGCTCGGGATGTTCGGACAGCCACGTGGCGACGACCTCTTTGCGGTCGGCGGGCAATTCGCCGTCCACATAAGAATGCAGCTCGTCCTCGGTTACGGGGGAGTTGCGATCGATCATGGCTTCACCTTGTCATCTCTCATTTCACGCGACGCAGCGCCGGGCGCCCGCCGTCGAGATAGGTTTTGATCTGAACGCGTGCACGCGCCAGACGCGACATTACAGTCCCGATCGGCACGCCTTGCACTTCGGCGACGTCGCGGTAACTCAAGCCCTCCAGCACCACCAGCAGCAACGCGGTGCGCTGCTCCTCCACCAATGTGGCCAGCGCGCGTTCGATGTCGCGGCCACCCGCTTCCGGCCCGGCGAGGTCGGGAGCGTCGTTATCCTCGATCGGCGACAGGACCGGCCGGCGCGCCAGCGAGCGTAACCGGTTGCGGTTGAGATTGGTCAGGATGGTGTAAAGCCAGCTTCTGATCTCGTCGCCTTGAAACAGATGTTCGGAGCGCAGCGCCCGCACCAGCGTGTCCTGCACCAGGTCGTCGGCAATGTCGGCGTCGCGCGTCAGCGCGCGCGCATAACGGCGCAACGCCGGAATAGCCGCTTCGACCTTCTGCCGGAACGTGGGCAAGCCCGTTCTCCGAGTTTCATTCCAAAAACCCCTCCAGCCGGATCATATTCCCCAAACCGAATGGAATTAACAGTGCCAAGCGTTCGTTTTGGCCGATTGCTTGATGGTCTAGTGACCCTATGCCATAGGGAGACAGCCGGTGCGCAACCGGTTAGCGAGGAAGTTAATGCCCGAATCCGCCGGTCTGATGCGCGGCAAGCGCGGCCTCATCATGGGCGTGGCGAACAATCGCTCGATCGCCTGGGGCATCGCCAAAGCCTGCCGTGAACAGGGGGCCGAGCTCGCATTTACCTATCAGGGCGATGCGCTGAAGAAGCGGGTCGAGCCGCTCGCCCAGGAGGTAGGCGGACTGGTCGCTGGCCATTGCGACGTGACTGAAGCGGCCTCGATCGATGCCGTGTTCGCCGACGTCCAGAAGGCCTGGGGCTCGATCGATTTCCTGCTGCACGCGATCGCCTTCTCGGACAAGGATCAGCTCGACGGTCGCTATGTCGACACCACGGCCGACAATTTCACCAAGACGATGCTCATCAGCTGCTATTCGTTCACCGCGGTCGCGCAGCGCGCCGAAAAGCTGATGACCAACGGCGGCTCGATGCTGACGCTCACTTACTACGGCGCCGAGAAGTGGATGCCCCATTACAATGTCATGGGTCTCGCCAAGGCCGCGCTCGAATGTTCGGTGCGCTACATGGCGGCCGACCTCGGCGAAAAGAACATCCGCGTCAATGCCGTATCTTCCGGCCCGATCAAGACGCTGGCCGCATCCGGCATCGGCGACTTCCGCTACATCCTGCGTTGGAACGAGTACAACACGCCGCTCCGCCGCAACGTGACTCTCGAAGATGTCGGCAAGACCGGCGTCTATTTCCTCTCCGACATGTCCAGCGGCGTGACCGGCGAGGTGCACCACGTCGACGCCGGCTATCATATCGTCGGCATGAAGCATCCTGACGCGCCGGACATCACGGTCGGCAAGGACGACTGACGGCGCCATGGCGCCGCCCATCATCTATTATATCCGCCACGGCGAGACCGACTGGAACGTCGAGCGCCGTCTGCAGGGCCATAAGGACATTCCGCTCAATGCGCGTGGCCGCGAACAGGCCGCGCATTGCGGCGAGGTTCTGCGGGACCTGCTCGCCGCGAGAGGGATCGACGCCGCCGCGCTTGACTATGTGTCGAGCCCGCTCGGGCGCGCACGCCAGACCATGGAGCTGACGCGCCCGGCGCTCGGGTTGCCGGCCGACGGCTACCGGGTCGAGCCGCGGCTCACCGAGATCTGCTTCGGGTCCTGGGAGGGCTTCACCATCGCGCAACTGCACCATCGCGACCCGCAGCGCATCGCGCAACGCGAGCATGACAAATGGCACTTCATCGCCCCTGGCGGCGGCGAGAGCTATCAGGAAGTCTCGGTGCGTATGCGGGACTGGTACGACAACATATGTCGCGACACGGTCGTCACCGCCCACGGCGGCACAGCGCGCGGACTGATGGCGACCCTCGGTATCGCCAAGCCGGCCGCAGCGCCTCTCATCGATATCGCGCAAGGCGTCGTTTACGTGTTCGAGGGTGAAAAGCTCACGCGGTATACTTGATTAACGCGCATATTTGACCGGCGCAGATGCGCGGGGTACGACCTTCGCGCAAAGCGGCCAAAACCCATGTCGTTCAACACGTTCGGCCATTTCTTCCGCTTCACCAGCTTCGGCGAAAGCCACGGAGCTGCGATCGGCTGCGTTGTCGACGGCTGCCCGCCGCGCATCCCGCTCGATGTCGGCGATATTCAGGTCTATCTCGACAAGCGCCGCCCAGGGCAATCGCGTTTCACCACGCAGCGGCAGGAGCCGGACGCGGTGAAGATCATGTCGGGAGTCTTCACTGACGAGGCGAGCGGCAAGCAGGTCACGACCGGTACGCCGATCATGTTGATGATCGAGAATGTCGATCAGCGATCGAAGGATTACTCCGAGATCAAGGACAAGTACCGGCCCGGTCACGCCGGCTACACCTACGACGTCAAATACGGCATCCACGATTATCGCGGCGGCGGTCGTGCTTCGGCGCGTGAAACCGCTGCGCGTGTCGCCGCCGGCGCCGTCGCGCGCAAGATCGTGCCGGGCATGACCGTACGCGGCGCGCTGGTGCAGATCGGGCCACACAAGATCGACCGTACCCGCTGGGACTGGAACGAGGTCTACAACAATCCGTTCTTTTGTCCCGACGCCAAGCAGGTAAAGTTCTTCGAGCAATATCTCGACGACGTGCGCAAGGCAGGTTCCTCTTGCGGCGCGGTGATCGAGGTCGTTGCGGACGGCGTGCCGGGAGGGCTGGGCGCGCCCGTCTATGCCAAGCTCGACGGCGATCTGGCCTCAGCGCTAATGGGCATCAATGCGGTCAAAGGGGTCGAGATCGGCGATGGCTTCGCCACGGCGGGGATGAGCGGCATCGATAACGTCGACGAGATGCGCATGGGCAATGACGGTCGGCCGGTATTTCTGTCGAACCATGCCGGTGGCATCCTCGGCGGCATCTCGACCGGGCAGCAGATCGTCGCGCGCTTTGCCGTCAAGCCGACGTCATCGATTCTGACGCCGCGCAAGACCGTCGACAAATACGGCTGCGACACCGAAGTTGTCACCAAGGGCCGCCATGACCCGTGTGTCGGCATCCGGGCCGTGCCGATCGGCGAAGCCATGGTGGCGTGTGTGCTGGCGGATCACTATCTGATGCATCGCGCGCAGGTGGGCGAGGGCACGGCCTGGCCGTTCAAGCCCCGCACTTGATGGCGGGGGTGTTCCGTGTCGGATAATCACAGCCGCGTCGAGGCCGCGATCAAAGCCTTCGCTAAAGGCGAGCTTATCTGCGTGACCGACGATGATGATCGTGAGAACGAGGGCGACCTTTTCGTCGCCGCTTCGCTCTGCACGCCGGAAAAGATGGCATTCATGATCCGCAACACCTCGGGGATCGTCTGCGCGCCGCTCGGTGCAGAATTGGCGCGCAAGCTGCACCTCGAGCCGATGGTGGCCGAAAACGAAGCGCCGCTTGGCACCGCGTTCACTGTGTCGGTTGACGTCAAGCATGGGCTAACCACCGGCATTTCGGCCGAAGAGCGCTGCAATACGGTGCGTGCACTGGCCAACGACAATTCAGGCGCTGCCGACTTCGTGCGGCCCGGCCACGTGTTCCCGCTGGTCGCGCGCGAGGGCGGTGTGCTGATGCGCTCGGGCCATACGGAGGCCTGCGTCGATCTGTGCCGGCTCGCTGGTCTGCCGCCGGTCGGCGTCTTGGCGGAACTGATGAACGACAAAGGCGCGGTGATGCGCGGGCCGGAGGTCGCGGCTTTCGCCAAGCAGCACAAGCTTGCGCAGGTCTCGATCGCCGAGCTCATCGCTTACCGCCAGAACCGCGACAAGCTGGTCGAGCGCGTCGGCGACTTTCACGTCGAATCCGACATCGGGGTGCTGAAAGGTTATGCCTACGTGACGCCTTTCGAGCGCGTCCATCATATGGCGTTCGTCTACGGCGATATCGGCGACGGCAAGGGCATCCTCGCGCGGCTGCACCGCGCCGATGTTATCGGCGATGTATTCGGCGGCGCTAAGCCGATCCACGCCGCACTGAAGCGATTTAAGTCCGCCGGACGCGGCGTCATTGTCTTCCTACGTGACGGCACCGCTGGCGTTCCGGTGGCGGAGATCCCGCACGAAAGCGACACCGGCACCGAAGCTGCGCGCTCGCGACAGTGGCGGGAGATCGGGGTCGGCGCGCAAATTCTGAAGGACCTCGGCATTTCCTCGATCCGTCTGCTCTCGTCCAGCAAACGGATCTATGTCGGTCTCGGCGGCTTTGGCATCGAGATCATCAAGACCGAAACGCTCGAGAGCTGACGGCCTTTTTTTCGCCCCAGCTGCGTGGCAGCATTTGGGAATGGGGCGATATAAAAATCGCACAACTATCGCCAGCGGTTTTGCAGCGGCGGCTTTCGTGCTCGCAGCGTTTGCCGCGCCGCAGACGCGTTTGTCCGACAAGAGTGCGAGTGCAATGCCGGTCGATGTCGAGCTCGTGCTCGCCGTCGATGTGTCCTATTCGATGGATCCAGACGAACAGGCGCTGCAACGCGAGGGTTATGTACTCGCGCTGAAGTCGCGCGAGCTTCTTCAGGCGTTGCGCCAAGGCACGCATGCCAAGATCGCGGTGACTTATATCGAATGGGCGGGACAGTATGACCAGAAAGTCATCATGCCGTGGCGGCTGATCGACGGTCCTGAGGCCGCCGACGCGGTTGCCGCCGAGCTTGCAGCGGCCTCATACCGTCGCGCGTCGCGCACGTCGATTTCCGGTGGCCTGAACTTTGCCAGAGGCCTGTTCGACAACAGCGGCTATCGTGGACTACGGCGGGTGATCGATGTATCCGGCGACGGTGCCAACAATGCGGGGCTTCCAATCGTGCAGGTGCGCGATGAGGCCCTTGCCTCCGGCATCACGATCAACGGCTTGCCAATCATGCTCAAGCGACCAAATCCCGGCACGATGGATATCGAAAATCTCGACGTCTACTACGAGGATTGCGTTATCGGCGGGCCTGGCGCGTTTGTCATCCCGATCCGCGAGCGCGAGAAGTTCATCGAGGCGACGCGCACTAAGCTTGTGCTTGAGGTCGCCGGCCTCGGGCCGGCGCCGCGCGTGATGAAAGCCTCAGCGGACAAGCCGCGCATCTCATGCACCATCGGTGAAAAGTTGTGGCACGACCGCTGGGGCGGTTACGACTTTCATTAGCGTATGAATTTTGCAACGATTTCTACGTGGTACGAATAGCGAAATTGGTCGACAGGCGTGACGCTTGCGAGCCGGTAGCCGCCGTTGACCAGAAGCTTTGCATCGCGCGCGAATGTGTTGGCGTCGCAGGAGACGGCGACGACAGTTGAAACGCCGCTTTTTGCAAGCTCACCGGCCTGCGCCTCGGCGCCCTGCCGCGGCGGGTCGAAAACGACTGCGTCAAAGGCCTTGAGCTCGCTTGCGACGTAAGGGCGCCGGAAGAGATCGCGGGTCGCAGTCGCGGTCGGCTTAAGGCCGCTGCAGCCGGACGCGGCGCGTTTGAGCGCATCGACGGCGGCGTCATCGTTGTCGATGGCGGTGACCCGCGCCTTTTCGGCAAGCCGCAGCGCAAACGGGCCGACGCCGCAGAACAAGTCCGCTACGTTTTTGACGTTTCCAACGAACGTTGTGACGAGACGGGCGAGGGTGGTCTCGCCCTCGGCGGTTGCCTGGAGGAAGGCGCCCGGGGGTAGCGGCACAGAGGCCCGGCCGATCTTGACGACGGGTTGCGCACGCTGCGTCACGAGCTCGCCGTGGCGGGTGAGGCGGGCGAGCTTGTGGTCGTCGGCAACGCGCGCGAGAGCTGTGATCTGCGCCGGAGTCAGCGGGCCCGAGCCGCGCACGTCAACATCCATGCCGCTGCCAGTTTCGGTAGCCTGGATGTCGAGCTGCTTGTCGGCCGGCTTGAAGGTTTGCGCGATCGCCCAGGCTGCGGGTATGGCGCCGGCAAGGCCGGGCGCGAGGATGGGGCATTCGTCAATGGCGATGATGTGATGCGCGCGGGGAGCGGTGAAGCCGACTTCGAGGAGATCGTGCGTGCCGCGGCGCGCATGCAGCACGGCGCGCCGGCGGCCTTGGCCATGCGCGTCGACCAGCGGCTCAACCGGCGCGACGATGCCTGCGTGGGTGAGCACCTCGACCACAAGCTCGCGCTTCCACAGGCGATATTCGGCGAGCGACCAATGTTGCATCGCGCAGCCGCCGCATTGGCCGAAATGCTTGCAGATCGGCTGGACGCGCTCGCGGCTGGGCTTGTCGACGTGGAGCAGATGACGACGGTCGGGATGACCCGCAACCGTCTCGACCATCACGATTTCGCCCGGCAGGGTGTAGGGCACATAGACTGCGCCGTTCGCTGTATCGGCGACCCCGTCGCCGCGATGGCCGAGGCTCGTGATCGCTAACTGCTCAGTCACGCACCGCCCCGAGCAGAAACTCGGCATTGCCGTCGCCGCCTTCGATCGGCGAGGGGAGGATGTCGAGCACACGCCAGCCAAGCGAGCGGACGGACGCGGCGATGTCGTCGCATACTGCGCGACGCACGGCTTCGTCGCGGACGATCCCTTTCTTCACGCGTCCGGGACCCGCTTCGAATTGTGGCTTGATCAGCGCGACGATTTGCGTGTGATGCGCGACCAGCTTCAAGGCGACGGGCAGCACGAGCTTCAGCGAGATGAAGCTCACGTCGATGGTGAGCAAATTCGGCGTCTCGCGGAAGACGGCAGGTGATACCGTGCGGATATCGGTGTCCTCAAGCGACACGACTTCCGGACGCGTGCCCAGACTCTCGTGCATTTGCCCCCAGCCGACGTCGACGGCGTAGATGCGCTTTGCCCCGCGCTCGAGCAGTACCTGGCAGAAGCCACCGGTCGAGGCGCCGACGTCGAGGCAGACACGGCCTTGCGGATCGAAGCCGAAATGGTCAAGGGCGGCGGCGAGCTTGACGCCGCCGCGCGACACGTAGGGATGCGCGCGGGTCGCCCGCAGTTCCGCGTCGACCGGGACTTCGTCCGATGACTTGCGGACCGCGACATCGTCCGCGGTGACGAGGCCCGCTTCAATGGCGGCCTGCGCCTTGGTGCGGCTTTCGAACAGGCCGCGTTCGACCAGCAGGCGATCGGCGCGTTGGCGGGGGACATCAATCATGGCGACCGTGAGGAATCTTGCCGCATTCGATGTTGTTATTGCGTCGGTCCACGGCCATTGGGGTGGATCATTGTTAAGTCATTGAGGGAGCCGGACATGGCAAGAAAATACTCCAAAGGCGCACCGAAGTATGTGAAGCGCGCAATGCGCAAACGCAAGCGTGGCGCGCTCAAAAGCGGCAGCGGCGGCAAAGTCACGAGCAGGGAGCAGGCGATCGCAATCGGCCTGTCCGAAGCGCGGAAAAAGGGAGCAAAGGCGCCGCGAAAGAAACGGCCCCTGATTAGGCGCGTTTGACGGTCTCGGCGGCGACGTCCTTGCCGAGAGCCTCGAACACCTTGCCGACGATGCCGCGTGCATCGAGTCCCGCGGTCGCGTACATCGCAGCCGGCGCATCTTGATCGAGGAAGACGTCCGGCAGCACCATGCTGCGGATCTTCAGCCCGCGATCGAGCATGCCCTGATCGGCGAGCGTCTGCAGCACGTGGCTGCCGAAGCCGCCGACGGCGCCTTCCTCGATGGTGATGAGCACTTCGTGCTCACGGGCAAGGCGCAGCAGCAGATCGGTGTCGAGCGGCTTGGCGAAACGTGCGTCGGCAACGGTGGTCGAGAGGCCGAGCGCAGCCAGTTCATCGGCCGCCTTCAGGCATTCGCCGAGGCGGGCGCCGAAAGAGAACAGCGCGACTTTGTGACCTTCACGGAGCAAGCGGCCCTTGCCGATCTCGAGCGGCACGCCTTCCTTCGGCATCGGTACACCGAGGCCCTCGCCGCGCGGATAGCGTAGCGCGGACGGCCGGTCGTCGACCGCGACCTGGGTCGCCACCATGTGCACGAGCTCGGCTTCATCTGCCGCTGCCATCAGCACGAAGCCGGGCAGGCAGCCGAGGTAGGCGACATCAAACGAGCCAGCATGCGTCGGCCCGTCGGCGCCGACGAGGCCGGCGCGGTCGATCGCAAAGCGGACAGGCAGTTTCTGGATGGCGACATCGTGCACGACCTGATCGTAGGCGCGTTGCAGGAATGTCGAGTAGATCGTCGCGAACGGCTTGAAGCCTTCGGCGGCGAGACCGGCGCAGAAGGTCACGGCGTGCTGCTCGGCAATCCCGACGTCGAAGCAGCGTTCCGGGAAGGCCTTCTGGAACATATCCATGCCGGTGCCAGACGGCATCGCGGCAGTGACGCCGATGATCTTCGAATCTTTCTGTGCCTCGCGGATCAGGCTCTCGCCAAACACCTTGGTGTATTGAGGCGCGCCGCCCTTGGACTTCGCTTGCGCTCCGGTCGCGACGTCGAACTTGACGACGCCATGATACTTGTCGGCCGAAATTTCGGCAGGCGCGTAGCCTTTGCCCTTCTGCGTCACGACGTGGACAAGGATCGGGCCGGCCTGGGCGTCGCGCACATTGCGCAGCACCGGCAGCAGGTGGTCGAGGTTATGACCGTCGATCGGCCCGACGTAGTAGAAGCCGAGCTCTTCGAACATCGTGCCGCCGGTCAGGAAGCTGCGCGCGAACTCTTCGGCGCGTTCGGCCTTGGTCTCGAAGAACTTCGGAAGATGCTGCGCGAGCTGCTTGCCGATGTCGCGCAGCGTGCGATAGGTGCGGCCCGAGATGAGACGGGCGAGATAGGCTGACATAGCGCCAACAGGCGGCGCAATCGACATATCGTTGTCGTTGAGGATAACGATCAGCCGCGAATTCATCGCGCCGGCATTGTTCATCGCCTCGTAGGCCATGCCTGCCGACATCGCGCCGTCGCCGATCACCGCAATCACGTTATGGTTCTGCCCGGCGAAGTCGCGCGCCACCGCCATGCCGAGGCCGGCGGAAATCGACGTCGAAGAGTGCGCGGCGCCAAACGGGTCGTATTCGCTTTCGGCGCGCTTGGTGAAACCGGACAGGCCACCGCCCTGGCGGATGGTGCGGATCCGGTCGCGGCGTCCGGTGAGGATCTTGTGCGGATAGGCCTGGTGCCCGACGTCCCAGATCAGCTTGTCGGTCGGGGTGTCGAAGACGTGGTGGAGCGCAACGGTAAGTTCCACGACACCGAGGCCAGCGCCCAAATGGCCGCCGGTTTTCGCCACCGCATCGATCGTCTCCCAACGCAGTTCATCGGCCAGCTGCTTGAGCTGATCCGCCGAGAAGTTCTTCAGATCGCTTGGGAAATGGACGCGATCGAGCAGCGGGGTTTTGGACACGTCGGACAAAACCAACTCCAAAAATTTGTTCTAGTGGCCCCAGCCCGGCTGAGGCTTATACCAGTTCCGCCATGTTAGGCAATTCGGCACGATGCCCCCAGTTCCTGCATTTCCGCGGTTTTTGCCGTGATTCCAGGCAACCGTAGAGCCTAAGGCACCGAATCGGAGAACGGGTAGTAGTCCCATGCCGTCGCGGTGGGGGGCTATTCGACGTCGAGCGGTTCGCTGCCGGCCGGCTTGCCGTTGGCATCGAGGGTGATCTTCTCGACCCGGGCCTCGGCTTGGCGCAGCAACTCCTCGCAGCGCTTCTTGAGCACCTCGCCGCGCTCATAGATCGCGACCGACTCCTCGAGCGGCACCTTGCCTTCCTCGAGCCTTTTCACGATCGACTCAAGTTCGTCGATCGCGCGCTCGAACGGCAGTTTGCTGACATCGGTGTTCTTGTTGTCGGCCATGTCGCGTTCACCCGGCGTCTCATTGGCATTCTACGCCGTCGGCAGCAAGCGGGGATAGTTTATTCACCAGTTTCACCGGTCCGCCGCCGGCGCTGCATGAAACCGACAATCAACCCGCGTGGCAAAAGCCGCGGCACTAAGGTGACCAGCCTGTTGGGTTTGCCCGGCACCACGACGCGGTGGCCGGCCATGAAACCTTCGTAGCCCTCGCGCGCCACGCGCTCGGCGGTGCGGGCAAAGCTCGTGGGGAAATAGTTTTCCGGAACGCCGGCGTTGCCGAAGAACTCGGTCTCGACCGGGCCGGGGCAGAGCGCGCAGACGCGCACGCCATCTGCCGCGAGCTCGGCGTGCAGCGCTTCGGTGAAGGAGAGCACGTAGGCCTTGGTCGCATGATAGACCGCCATGCCGGGACCTGGCATGAAGCCCGCGACGGAGGCGACGCTGAGAATGCCGCCACGTTGCCGCTTCACGCTGTCGAGGAAACGCAAAGTCAGGTCGGTGAGGGCGCGGGTGTTGACATCGATGATGGCGAGCTGGCGCTCGCGGTCGAGTTCGGCCGCGTCGCCCATCAGGCCAAAGCCGGCATTGTTGACGAGGTAGGCCGGCTCGAGGCGGCGCTCGGCCATGGTCGCCGCAAGCTTGGCGACGCCGTCGGCAGTTGACAGGTCAGCCGAGATAACTATCGACCGCGCGTATCCCGCAGCGGCGACATCGCTGGCGAGCGTTTCAAGCTCGCGTTCGCGCCGCGCGGTCAGCACCAGTGCGTGGCCGGCCTTGGCGAATTCGTGCGCCAGCGCCGCGCCGATGCCCGCGGACGCACCGGTGATCAGGGTCAGAGGCTTATCGGGTGACATCGCGCGATGAATGAATGAGAATGCGTCACAATGCAATGACGGGGGCTGGATTGGCCGATCTGAAGAACAAAACCGTGCTGGTGACAGGTGCGTCCGGCGCGATCGGCGCAGCCATCGCCGCCGCCATCAAGGCCGCCGGCGGCAAGGCAATCAAAAGCGACCTCAAAGGCGGGCCCGGCGTCGATGTCGCGCTCGATGTCACGTCAGAAGTCGACTGGCAGAAGGGCGTTGCCGGCATTGACAGGCTCGATGGCCTCGTAAACGCGGCCGGCATCGCTGTCGTCGCCAATATCGAAAAGACCGACTTCGCCACCTGGAAGCGCGTGATGTCGGTCAATCTCGACGGCACATTCCTTGGCTGCAAATACGCATTTCCTCTGTTGCGCAAGCAGGGCGGGGCGATCGTCAACCTGTCCTCGGTGCTCGGGCTGATTGGCGGGCCAAACCTCACGGCCTATACGGCGTCGAAAGGCGGGGTGTCGCTGCTCACCAAATCCGTTGCGCTCTACGGCGCGCGCTTCAAGCCGCCGGTGCGCTGCAACGCCGTGTGCCCCGCCTTCGTCGAAGGGCCGATGGTCGACGAGATCGCCTCCGGCACGAAGGATCCAGCGACGGTGAAGACCAAGCTCGCGGTCGATATTCCGCTCGGCCGTCTGGGGGAGCCCGCCGAAGTCGCGGCGCTGTGCGTCTATCTGCTGTCGGATGCCGCGGCCTTCATCACCGGCGCCGACGTGCCGATCGATGGCGGGCTGACGGCGCGCTAACCTTCCATCAGCGCGGTGACGTGGGCGGCGGCCGAGCGCGACAAGCCCTGCAGATCGTAGCCGCCTTCGAGCATCGACACGACGCGGCCCTTGGCGCTCGCGTCCGCGATCTCCATCAGCTTCTTCGTCGCCCAGGCAAAATCCGCCTCGACGAAATTCAGGTTTGCGAGCGGGTCGCGCGTATGCGCGTCGAAGCCGGCCGAGATGACGACGAGATCGGGCTTGAAGTCGCGCAGCCGCGGCAGGATCACGCCTTCCATCGCCTGCTTGAATTGCTCGCCGCCGTTGCCGGCGCGCAGCGGGCAATTGACGATGGTGTTGAATTCTCCGCGCTCGGTCACGGCGCCGGTGCCGGGATAGAGCGGCATCTCGTGCGTCGAACAATACATCACCGTCTTGTCCGACCAGAAGATGTCCTGCGAACCGTTGCCGTGGTGGACGTCGAAATCGACCAGCGCCACGCGTTCGGCATCGTAGCGGTCCTGCGCGTAGCGCGCGGCGATCGCGGCGCTGTTGAAGAGGCAGAAGCCCATCGGCCGCGCTACCTCGGCGTGGTGACCGGGCGGGCGTACTGCGACAAAGGCGTTGTTGATCTTGCCGGTCATCACCTCGTCGACGGCTTTGACGCCGCCACCCACGGCGCGCAGCGCCGCTTCGAAGCTGCCGGGCGACATCGACGTGTCGGCGTCAAGCCGCACCATGCCTTCGTCGGGCGAAGCATTGCGGATCGCCTCGACGTAATCCATCGGATGGCACAGCGCGATGATCTCGGCCGTAGCAAGCGGCGCCTGCTCGCGCGCCAGCGTCTGGAACCTCTCGTCCTCGAGTGCCTGCTCGATCGCGCGCAGCCGGTCCGGCCGTTCGGGGTGGCCCAGCGGCGTCAGGTGTTCGAGGCAGGCAGGATGACTGAGGAGGAGCGTGGACATTGCCGATAATTAGACGCTAGCTGCTGCGCGCGAAAGGGGGCTAAAGCGGCTTCAAGCTCACGCCCTTCGGCGGCGGCATCGAGTCGGGCACGAAGAAGTCGATCTGCAGCGGCTGCGTCGCATCGACGCGGTACCGATCGAAGTTCGTGACACCTTCGGCGGCCAGAAACGTGTCGTCGATCAGGAAATTCCCGGTGAAGGTCTTTGGCTTCTCGAAAATCCGATAAGCGGCATCGGCGAGAATTTCCGGCTTGCGCGAGCGCGCCATCATGGCGTCACCGCCGAGCAGATTCTTGATCGCGGTGGTGGCGATCGTCGTGCGCGGCCACAGCGCGTTGACCGCGACGCGGCCGCCCAGTTCGCCAGCAAGCCCGAGCACGACCTCGCTCATGCCGAACTTCGCCATCGTGTAGGCAGTGTGCGGCGCGAACCATTTTTCCGCCATGTCGAGCGGCGGCGCCAGCATCAGGATGTGCGGGTTCGCGGCCTTCTCGAGATAGGGCAGCGCGTATTTCGACACCATGAAGGTGCCGCGCGTATTGATCTGATGCATCAGGTCGAAGCGGCGCATGTCGGTTTGCGCGACCAGCGTGAGCTGGATGGCGCTGGCATTGTTGACGACGATGTCAATGCCGCCGAACTTTGCCGCGGTTTCGTCGAGTGCCGATTTGACCGCCGCCTCGTCGCGCACGTCGACCTGGAGCGGCAGCGCGTGGCCGCCGGCCTTCTCGATGTCGGTTGCCGCAGTGTGGATGGTGCCTTCGAGCCTGGGATGCGGCTCGACGGTCTTGGCGGCGATTGCGACATTGGCGCCGTCGCGTGCCGCCTTCAACGCGATCGCGAGCCCGATGCCGCGCGAGCCGCCGGTGATGAAGAGTGTCCTGCCTTTAAGCGACATCACTCCGCCAGCGCTGCTTGCGCGTTGAGGATCGAGTCCGCGCCCTCGGTGACGCTACGCTCGAGGCCGGATGCCTGCACGGCGATGTTCTCGGCGAAGAAGCGCGCGAGCGCAGTGCGCGCAGCACCGTCGCCGCCGTGCAGCGCGGCGAGCGCCTGCTCGGCAAGCAGGCAGCCGCCGGCCGCGTTGCCGAACAGCCGCAGATAAGGCGTTGCGCCTGCAAGCCCGGCCTCCGAGCCTTTCTGCGCCAGCAGCCATTGTGTCGCCCGATCGAGACTGTCGACGGCTTCACCGAGCCGCTTCGCTGTTTCGCCGAAGCCTGGCGCGTTGCTCGCCGCAACCTGCTTCACCGTCTTGCGCAATTCGTCGAGATAGCGCCCGACCGTCTTGCCGCCGTCGAACGGTACTTTTCGCGCCACCAAGTCCAAAGCCTGGATGCCGTTGGTGCCTTCGTAGATCGTAGCGATGCGCGCATCGCGGAAATGCTGCGCGGCGCCAGTCTCCTCAACGAAGCCCATACCGCCGTGCACCTGCACGCCGAGCGAGGCGACCTCGATGCCGATATCGGTCGAGAACGCCTTAGCGACTGGCGTCAGCAGCGAGGTGCGCTCGTACCACGACTTGCGCGCCGCGTCGGTCTTTTCCCGCAGCGAACGGTCGAAGGCGACGCCGGTGGCATAGCAGATGGCGCGCGCGGCGCCGGTGAGCCCGCGCATCGTCAGCAGCATGCGCTTGACGTCGGGGTAATGGATGATGGTGCCGCCCGCGCCTTGCTTGCGCTCGCGCGCGTAAGCCTCCGCCTGTTGCAGCGCGCGTTCGGCGATGCCGACACCTTGCAGGCCGACGGCGAGGCGGGCGCGGTTCATCATCGTGAACATCGCCGCCATGCCCTTGTGTTCCTCGCCGATGAGGAAGCCGATGGCACCGCCTTTGTCGCCATAGACCATGGTGCAGGTCGGCGAGGCGTGGATGCCGAGCTTGTGCTCGACCGAATGCGCGCGCGCGTCGTTGCGCGTGCCGTCCGGCATGACCTTCGGAATGAGGAAGAGTGAGATGCCCTTGGTGCCGGTGCTCGCGTCGGGCAGCCGCGCGAGCACGAAGTGGATGATGTTGTCGGTCAGGTCGTGCTCGCCGTAGGTGATGAAGATCTTCGAGCCGATGATGCGGTAGGTGCCGTCTTTGGCGCGCTCGGCCTTTGTGCGCAGCGCGCCGACGTCGGAGCCGGCCTGCGGCTCGGTCAACTGCATCGTGCCCATCCACTCGCCGGTCGTGAGCTTGCCGAGATAGCGCTGTTTTAGTTCTTCGGTGCCGTAGGCGTGCAGCGCGTCGATCGCCGCCATGGTCAGCACCGGGCCGATGCCGAAGGCCATCGAGGCCGAATTCCACATCTCGACGCAGGCGGCGTTGACGGCGTGCGGCAAGTCCTGGCCGCCCCAGTCGGCCGGCGCGGCAAGGCCATTCCAGCCGGCGGCCGCCCATGACGTGTAGGCCTCCTTCCAGCCGGGCGGCGTCGTCACCTTGCCGTCCTTGAACGGCGTGCCGAACTTGTCGCCGACGCTGTTGAGCGGCGCGATGACGTCGGTCGCGAACTTGCCGGCCTCTTCCAGCACGGCGTCGACGGTCGCCTCGTCGAGATCGCCGTAGAGGCCGTCCCTCAGCGCCGCCGAGAAGCCGGAGGCGTGCTTGAGCGCAAAAGCGATGTCGGAAACCGGCGCGCGGTAAGTCATTTGTCGTTCCTGACGGGCTAATCTAGCTCCGGGCGGACGGCGGTCAACGCGCGGACGGGAGCCCCCGCCGTTGATCGCGTCGGGCAGCACATATATGGTCCCGCGACCGTAGCCGGCGTGATCCGGCGCGGTTTCCCTGTGCAGTGTTGGGGCGTAGCCAAGTGGTAAGGCAGCGGATTTTGATTCCGCCATTCCCAGGTTCGAATCCTGGCGCCCCAGCCAGCGCGGTCCACTGAAGGCTCGCGTCCGCCCGCCGCTAGTTTGGGGGCGGCAGCATGTTCTCGCCGGCCTCTTTTTTGCGCGCGACACAAAACTGCATCGCCTCAGTCGCAGCGCACCGACATGCCGCCATCGACGACGATCTCGGTGCCGGTGACGAAGCGCGATTCATCCGATGCGAGGAACAGCGCCGCGTTCGCCGTGTCGCGGCCGTCGCCAGCATAGCCGACCGGGATGCGCTTGAGACGCTGCGCGAGCAATGCCGCGACGTCGCCGCCGGCACGCTGGCGCGCGAGGCGCGCTTCCACCATTGGCGTGTGCAGTTGTCCGGGCACGATCGAGTTCACGCGCACGCCCTTGGCGGCATATTGCACGGCGACGACGCGTGAGAGCTGGATGACGCCGGCTTTGGTCGCGGCATAGCCCACCTGGAACGCGCCGGTGAAGCGGATGCCCGATGTCGAGGCGACGTTGATAATCGAGCCCCTCTTCTGCTTCTCCATCACCGGCAGCACGTGCTTGCAGCAGAGGAACACCGAGGTGAGGTTCATGTCGATCTGCATTTCCCAGACGTCCTCGCTCATCTCGGCCGGGCCGCCCGGCGCCGAGCCTCCGACATTGTTCATCAGCACGTCGACGCGGCCGAAGCGGTCGACGCAGGCCTTGATCATGGCGGCGACCGACTTGGTGTCGGTGACGTCGCATTCGTGAACGATAATCTCGCCGCCGACGGCTTTGACCTTGTCGACGGTCTCGCGCGTCGCATCGAGGTTGCGGTCGACCGCAAAGATCTTGGCGCCTTCCTCGGCGAAGCGCACGGCGGTCGCCCGGCCGTTGCCCCAGCCCGGCCCGACGGCGCCAGCGCCCGTGATGATGGCGATCCTGTCCTGCAAACGGCCAGTCATGGCATTGCCTCCCTTAAGCGCCCTTGGCCGGTCCGATCTTGCCGAACCGGTAAAATCGTTGCGGATTGTCGACGAGCAGGGCTTGCCGCGCCGCGGCGCCCGGCGCGATCTCTTCGATCGCATCGACCAGCGCGCCATCGTCGGGGACCGGCCCCTGATGGTTGGGATGCGGAAAATCCGTGCCCCAGAAGCAGCGGTCGCCGAATTCGGTGACGAGCTTTCGTGCGAAGGGGATGGCGTCGGCGTAGGGCGGGCCCTGGCGAGTCGCGCGGTCGATGCCGCTCACCTTCATCCAGACATTCCGGTCGCGCATTAGCGCGAGCAAATTGCGGAACGGCTCCTGCTCGAAGCCGCGTGAGGCGTCGATGCGGCCCATATGGTCGATGACCACCGGCACCGGCGAGCGCTTCAGCGCAGGCGTCAGGTCGCCGATCAGCTCTGCCGCCATGTGGATTTGCAGGTGCCAGCCGATATCCGCGAGGCGCTTGCCGAACGCGATCACGTCCTCAATCGGCGTGCCCTTGCCGAGATGCTGCATGTAGTGGAAGCGCGCGCCGCGAAAGCCCTGCGTGTCGACGCGCTTCAAGTCGGCGTCGGAGATCGTCACCGGCACCAATGCGATGCCGAGATACGCGCCGCCTTTGCCGGCGATCGCATCGGCGGTGGCTGCAAGATCATGCCCATGCGCCGCGGTGTGCACGATGACGCAGCGCTCGATGCCGAGCAGCTTGTGCCGCGCGAACAAAGTCTCCTTCGGCGCGTCGGACGGGGTGAAACTGCGGCCCGGTGCGAAAGGAAAACGTGCGCACGGCCCGAACACATGGACATGTGCGTCGCAGGCGCCGGGCGGCAATTTCAGTTTCGGCTTGCTGGGCGAGGCCGTCCAGCTTGGCGGTTCGGCGACGGTGTCAGCGCTTTGCATCATGCGAGCGCTATTTCGTCGTCTGCACGCCGGCATCCTTGATGACGCCGGCCCATTTCTTGGTCTCGCTGTCGACATAGGCGCGGAAGTGGTCCGGCGAATCGCCGACCAAAGTCGCGCCCTGGCTCGCCAGCTTTTCAACGACGGCCGGGTCCTTCATCGCTTCGACCGCAGCTTTGTTGAGCGCGGCAATGATGGCGGGCGGCGTCTTGCCCGCGGCGACCATGCCGTACCAGTTTTCGGTCAGCAGGCCCGGCATGCCGACCTCGGCGGTGGTCGGAACTTCAGGTGCGCCGGCGACGCGCTTAGGCGCGCCGACCGCGATCGGCTTGATCTTGCCGGCCTTGATCTGCGGCAGCAGCACCGGCAGGTCGAGGAACACCATTTGCACGTGCTGGCCGAGCAGATCGTTGATGACGGGCGCGGCGCCGCGATAGGGCACGTGCACGATGTCGATTTTAGCGGTGAGCTTGAACAGCTCGCCGGCGAGATGCGGCATGCTGCCGGGGCCGGTCGAGGCGAAGTTGAGCTTGCCCGGCTGCGACTTGGCGAGCGCGACCAGCTCCTTCATGTTGCTCGCCGGAACGTCGGTTGCCACCACTAGCATCTCTGGCACGGTCGCGACCGTCGTGATCAGCGCCAGATCTTTGAGCGAGTCGTAGGGCACTTTCTCCATGCTGGTGCTGATCGCGAGCGCGCCGGCGCTGACGATGCCTATGGTGTAGCCGTCGGGCGCGGACTTGGCGACGAAATCAGTGCCAATGACGCCGCCCTGGCCAGGCTTGTTGTCGACCACGATCGTCTGCTTGACAATGTCCTGCATCTTCTGCGCGACGACGCGCGCGATGATGTCGTTCGGTCCGCCGGGCGGGAAGGGAACGATGAGGTGGATGGTGCGGGCCGGGAAATCCTCGGCCGAAGCAAAGGCCGGGCAAAGCAGCAGCAAGCCGAGCAACAGCGAGCGCAAAAGTCTCACGGGCAGTCCTCCCCAACTGGAATGCGCAACGCCCTTATGCAGATGGCGGCGCGGTTTTTATTGGCGCGAAGGCTAGACCACGGTCTATGCCGATGCAAAGTTAAATGCAGGAGGCGTACCGCATGGCGGCCAATATTCTGGTGATCGAGGGCGACGGCATCGGCCCGGAAATCATGGCGGCGACACTCGCCGTGCTGCAAGCGGCCGACCGCACCTTCGACCTGTCGCTGGCCTTCGAAAGTGACACCGTCGGCTTGGCCGCGCACCGCAAGGAGAAGACGACATTTCCGCTTGCGGTACTGGAGAAGGCGAAAAAAGCCGACGGCATCGTGCTCGGCCCGGTCTCGCACAATGAGTATCCCCCGGTCGCCGAGGGCGGGCTCAATCCGTCCGGCGAATTCCGCAAGCGCCTTGACCTCTACGCCAATATCCGCCCGGCGCGCTCGCGCGAGGGCTTCCCGCCACGTTGCGGTAAGCCGGTCGATCTCGTCATCGTGCGCGAGAACACCGAAGGCTTCTACGCCGACCGCAATATGTTCCAGGGCTCCGGCGAGTTCATGCCGACGCCCGATCTTGCGCTCGCGGTGCGCAAGATCACGCGCCAGGGCTCGACACGGATCGCCGAGGCCGCATTCAAGCTGGCGATGCAGCGGCGCAAGAAAGTCACGGCCGTGCACAAGTCGAACGTGCTGCGCGTCTCGGACGGGCTCTATCTCGACTGTGTGCGCGCGGTGGCAAAGAACTATCCACAGGTCGCCTACGAAGAGCGCATCATCGACGCCATGGCGGCATTGCTGGTGCGTGATGCGAGCCAGTTTGACGTCGTTGTCACCACAAATATGTATGGTGACATTCTTTCCGACGAGGCGAGCGAGATCGCCGGCAGCCTCGGCCTTGCGGCGTCGCTCAACGCCGGCGCTGATCATGGCGTGGCGCAGGCCCAGCACGGCTCGGCCCCCGACATCGCCGGCAAGAATATCGCCAACCCGTCATCGCTGGTCGGCTCGGCGGCGATGCTGCTGGCCTGGCTCGGCGAACGGCGGAAGGACGACAAGTTCGTGAAGGCGGCCGCTGCGATCGAGGCTGCACTCGACAAAACAATTGCCGACCCGAAGACGCGTACGCCCGACATGGGCGGCCAGTTGGGGACGGACAAGTTCGGCGAAGCGGTGGCGGCGGCGGTTCAGAAGTCGTAAAGCTTCGCCGGATTGCTCACCAGCACGCGCGCAATCAACGCGCCGTCCTCGAGCCAGCGCGGTAGCAGATCGCGCAAGCCGAGCGTGTCGATATTCTGGAACGGCGATTCCTGATCGAGCGGCTTCTGAATCGTGTGCGGGGGCGTGTGCGGCCAGTCCGAGCCCCAGACGATGCGCTCGGAGTTCGCTTTGCACAGCACGCGTGCGAGCAGATCGATTTGGCGGTTGTTCGGATCGCTGTCGATGCGATAGGCGCCGGAGATCTTCACCCAAGTCTTGCCGCTTTCGAGCAGGCCTTGCAGCGCGCGCAGCGGGCCGGCCGTGGTCCCCGGCGCGATCAGGCCGAAATGGTCGATGACGCTGTCGACCGGCAGCGTCCGCAGCAGCGGCGCGATCGGCTCGATGACCTCGGCGGCAATGAAGAGCTGCACGTGCCAGCCGTGGCGTTCGGCAAGCTTTGCCGCGGCGTTGACCTTGTCCCTGATCTCGTCGAGCGGCGCGCCGCCCACCGTCGCGATATTGATGCGGATGCCGCGGATGCCTTGTTTGTGCAGGGAATCGAGCTCAGCTGCCGGCACCTGCGCCGGCAACACGGCGACGCCGCGAGCATTGCCGACCTGGGCCATGCCGTCGAGCGTGCAGGCGTTGTCGGTGCCATAGAAGCTCGGCTGGATGATGACGACGCGCGTCATGCCGAGGCGCTTGAGCATCGTGGCGAGCTCGGTGGCGGTCGCGTCCGACGGCGTGTAGCGGCGGTTCGCCGGCAGCGGGAAGCGGCCCTTGGGGCCGATCACGTGCACATGGCAATCGCAGGAGTTGGGAGGCGGAAACATCAGCGGCCGGTGAAGTTGGGAACGCGGCGCTCAGACACGGCCTTGACGCCTTCTTTAAAGTCGTCGGTCTTGCGCAGCCGAGTTTGCTCCTGCAATTCATGCTCAGTCGCCTTGAGGACGCGGTCGGCGAGTGTGCCGCGCATCGAGTTGCGCGTGGCGATCAAGCCGAGCGGCGAGTTCTCCGCGATCTCGGCGGCGAGCTTTAACGACGCCTCGCGCACCTGCGCCTGCGGTACCAGCACGTCGGCGAGGCCCCAGGCATAGGCTTCGTCGCCCGGCACACGGCGCGAGGTATAGAACATCAGCGCCGCCTTGGTTTCGCCGATGACCGCGGGCAACGTCACTGTCAGGCCGAATCCCGGATGGAAGCCGAGCCGCGTGAAGTTCGCGGCAAAGCGCGCTTCGGGGCAGGTGACACGGAAATCCGCGACCATTGCGAGGCCAAGCCCGCCGCCGACGGCCGCGCCGTGGATTGCGGCGACGATCGGCTTCTTAGTGCGGAACAGGCGGTTGCCTTCGATATAGAGCGACTGCACGCCCGGCATCGGCTCGCCGGGGCGGCGGCCTTCCTTGTCGAGCGTCGAGCCGTCGCCGAAATTCGCGCCGGCGCAGAATACCTTGCCCTGCGACGCCAGCACGATGGCGCGAATGTCGATGTCCTTGTCGAACTCCTCGAACGCCGCGGCGATCTCCTTGATCAGCGGAATGTCGAAGAAATTGTTCGGCGGCCGCCTGATCTCGACCAAGGCGACGTGGCCGGTCTTCTCGATGCCGATCTCGCTCATGATATTGCCCCTTACTCGGCCGCGGTGCGGCGCTCGGCCTGCGCCTTGCGCTTGACGATCAGGGCGTCGACGACGGAGACGCCCTCGCCCTTGGCGTGGACGATCACCGGATTGAGGTCGATTTCGGCGACGTCGTCGGCGTGGTCGGCGGCAAATTGCGCGAGCTTCACCATCGCGCCGGCGAGCGCCTCGGTGTCGGCCTCTGGCATGCCGCGCCACGCGCCGAAGATTGCGGCGCCTTTGAGGTGCGCGAGCAGCGCATGCGCCTGCTCGCGGTCGAGCGGCACCGGCGCCAGCGCTATGTCGCCGAGCGCCTCGACCAGGGTGCCGCCGAGGCCGACCATCAGCAGCGGACCCCAGCGCTCGTCGCGCTTGACGCCGAGGATGACCTCACGGCCGGGCCTTGCCATCGGTTGCACCAGCACGCCGTCAATCACGGCTTTCGGCGCATAACGGCGCGCATTGGCGAGCACGGTGTCATGAGCGGCGGCGGCGTTCTCGGCGGCGATGGCGAGCGCGACCGCGCCGGCTTCGGTCTTGTGCGGGATGTCGGCGGACTGCACCTTGAGCGCGACCGGGCGGCCGAGGGCGCGCGCCGCCTTTTCCGCTTCCTTCGCCGAGCGCACCAGCGTTCCGGCGTCCGCGCCGATGCCGTAGAGCGCCAGCAGCGGCCGCGCCTGCCATTCGGCAAGCACGTCATTGCTCGCATCGAGCACGCCGCGCACCTGATCGCGTGCCGCATGGGCCGCGGATGCAGCCGCCGGGCTGCCGAGCACGCGCTCGCGCAACGCGCGGTAATCCGCCATCGCCGCCATGGTACGGGCGCAGCCATGCGCGCCGGTGAACAGCGGATAGCCGGCTTCGTTGAGGATCTCGATGCTGCGGTCGGACGGCAGCGTGTAGGTCCACATGAAGACGGGCTTCGTGCCGTCGCGCTTCAAGTCCTTGAGCTTGGGCAGATCGCCTTCGAGGAAGGCCGAGCGGCGGGCGGTGACCACGACCATGACGCCGTCGATCAGCGGCGAATTGGCGACGAGCCGCGCGAAGGTCGCGTAGCCCATTTTGTGCACGCCCTGCGCCGTTGAATCGACCGGGTTCTGCGATGTGCCATAGGACGGAATATGGACGTCGATTGATTTGCGCGTCTCAGTATCGAGCACCGGCATCTCGAGCCCCGCCGAGGCGCAGGCGTCCGCCATCCATACGCCGGCGCCGCCCGAAGAGGTGCAGATGCCGACGCGCTTGCCTTTCGGCAGCTTGTCGCCACAGGCGAGGAAGCCGACGGCGAGATCGAGCATCTCGTCGAGGTCACTCGCTTCGATCAGGCCGTAGCACTCGAACATCGCGCGGTAGGCGGCCTGCGAGCCGGCAAGCGCCGCGGTGTGCGAGGCGACCGCGCGGGAGCCTGCCTCCGACTGGCCGATCTTGCCGACGATGATCGGCTTGCCAGCGCGCAGCGCCTTCTCGGCGACGCGCCTGAATTTGTCCGGCGATTTCACGTCTTCGAGCAGCAGCAGAAAAACATCGGTGCCACCTTCCTCGAGCAGATAGTCGACGACGTCGAACACCTCGAGCGCAGCCTCGTTGCCGGTGGTGACGATATGGCGGAACGACAGATTGCGCGGGCGGGCGCGATCGAAGAACGCAAACCCCAGGCCGCCGCTCTGCGAGATCACCGACACTTGGCCATTGCCGAGCGCCCGCGTCGGCCGGATCGGGCCGGCGTTCTTGTCGAGCGCCGGCGAGAAGGTCGGGCAGAGACCGGCGGCGATATTGGCGAAGCCTTCGGTATTCGGCCCGGCGACCGCCATGTCGTAGCGCCGCGCAATGGCGGCAAGGTCGGCCTGCGCGCGTAGGCCTGCTTCGCCTTCCTCAGCAAATCCCGAGGACAAGATGACGGCGGCCTTGATGCCGGCCTTGCCGCAGCGCTCGAGCTCGGCCGGAATGTATTGGGCGGGAATAATGAGAATGGCGAGGTCGACCGGCCCGGGCAGGGCGTCAACCGACGGATAGGCCCTGAGGCCCTGAACTTCGGCGGCACTGCGGCTGACCGGATAGATCTTGCCGTCGTAAGGATGCGTCAGCAGGATTTCGAGGATGCGGCCGCGCAGGCCGTGGATGTCGGACGACGCGCCGACCACGGCAAGCGACTTCGGCCACAGCATTTTGCCGATGTCAGGCATTAGCGCAATCCCAGCCCGCGGGCGATGATGCCGCGCAGGATTTCGGTGGTGCCGCCCTGGATGGTGAGCTTGGGCGCGACCGTGGTGGCAAACGCAAGCTGTTCTTCGAGCGTGGCGCGGTTGCCGATCTCCGGGGACAGGAATGCGGTCAATTCGCGCACGCGGTGCGGCAATTTCTGCTCCCAGATCGTGCCGAGGTCTTTCACGATCGAGCCTTCGACCACCGGCTCCTTGCCGGCGTGCAGCATGCCGGCGACCGACACCGACATGCGCCGCAGGGTATGGAGCTGCGCCACCAGCCGGCCGAGCCCTTCGGCGCTCCGCGTGTCAGGCTCGGGTCCGACGGCGCGGATCAGTTCGAGCATTAGGTAGAATGTCTCGAGGAAGCGTTCCGGCCCGCTGCGCTCATAGGCGAGCTCGCTGGTCGCCTGCTTCCAGGCGCCGTCGATCTCGCCCATGACGTGATCGTCGGGAATGAAAGCGTCGTCGAATACGACCTCGTTGAAGTCGTGCTGGCCGGTCATCTGGTAGATCGGATTGATTGCGATGCCCGGCGTCTTCATGTTGACCAGGAATTGCGTCAGGCCGTGGCGGCGGTTTTCTTTGGTCGGCGGCGAAGTGCGGAACAGGCCGAGCATGTAGTCGGCGATGTGGGCGTTGCTGGTCCATATCTTCGAGCCGTTGATCTTGAAGCCGCCGTCGACTTTGGTGGCTTTTGTCTTTGCTGCGAACAGATCGGAGCCCGAACCCGGCTCGCTCATGCCGATGACGAAGCACAGCTCGCCGCGGCAGATGCGCGGCAGGATGTCCATCTTCACGTGCTCGGGCGCGTATTTCAGCAGGATCGGGCCGCTCTGGCGGTCGGCGACGAAATGCAGCCGCACTGGCGCATTGACGACGCGGAATTCCTCGGTGACGACGTAACGCTCAAGGAACGAGCGCTCTTGGCCGCCGTATTTCTTCGGCCAGGTCATGCCGATCCAGCCCTTGGCGCCGATACGCTTCGAGAATGAAGGGTCGTGCGAGTCGCCGTGGCCGGGGCGGTACGGGTCGAACGTGCCTTTGGCGATCTCGTCGGCAAGGAAGAGGCGCACTTCCTTGCGCAGCCGCTCGCATTCGGGAGGCAGGCGGATCTGGTCGAAGTGCAGGTCGGTGCTCATCGCGACGCCACCAGCGGCCAGAATTCGTCGGCGCCGCGCTTGGCGACATGCTTGCCGAGCTCGGCTGCCCACCAGCTTTCATTGCCGAAGTCGTCACGCCAGGCGAGCATGCGCGTGGTGAAACGGTGCAGCACGTGCTCCTGCGTGAAGCCGATGGCGCCGAACACCTGATGCGCGATGGCCGCGCCCTCGGTCGCGGCCTCGGCGCAGCGGATTTTCGCTGAGGCGCCTTCGAGGAAGGCGGCATCGTCGAATTTGCCGGATTGCACGAGCGTGTCGGTGGCGGAGCCTGAAACGGCGAGCGCCGCCGCCACCTCGCCGGCGAGCCGCGCGAGATTTTGCTGCACCGCCTGGAATTTGCCGATCGGCCGCTCGAAGGCGACGCGCTCGTTGGCGTAGGCGACGCTGAGCGCGAGAACGGTTTCGAGCGCGCCGGCGGTCTGAACGCTGCGCGCGACGGCGCCCACCAGCATCAGTGCGTCGCGATCGATGTTGGCCGGTGCGATGGCGAGCGGCCTGATGCGTTCGAAAGTGACGGTGTTCGAGGAATCGCCCGCTGGTGTCTTGCCACCGTCGATGCGGCAGGCCTTGACGTCGACGAGCGCGACATGCGCGCCTTTGCCGCTGTCGGCCAACACGGCGATGTGCCGCACATCGGCAGCAAAAAGAATGCCAAGCGCGCGGCCGCTCAAGGTGGCGTCGCCGCCGAGTGTAATGCGATCGAGCGGCCGGACAGGGGCGATCGTCATCGCGCCCTCCGGCGACTTCATTTTCGCGCGGGCGAGCAGCCAGCCAGCAAGAAGCGTCTCGGCGAGTGGCACTCCGAGTGCAACGCGGCCGGCGGCGCCGAGCACGGCGAAGCCATCGGCGAGGCTCGCGCCTGAACCGCCGAGATCGTCCGGCACCCAGGCGAGTGGCAGGCCGGCTTCAGCGAGCGCTCGCCACAGCGGCTCCTTCCAAGCGCCGTTCTTGGCGCGATTGACGATCTGAGGGTCGGCGAGGTCCGCAAGAATCCGCGCCGACGTCTCGGCGACGATATGGTCGCTCTCGCCTGTCACTTTTCGTACGTTTTACCGGTTCCCGGCCTGCTCCTTGCGCCATCGTGGGGCCAAGCGCAGGGCTTGGCAAGCTACGTCGCCTGCGCGGTTGATCGGGCAAAACACTCCGGCTAGCGTGAGCGGCAACGAACAAGCGCCGGCGGCCAAGAGCCGACCGCGCGGGACCAAGGGGAGGATTCCATGACAGCGAAGCTCGCCGCTTTCGTGGCTGCCGCACTGACCGTTGCATGTCTGTCGAATGTTCAGGCCGCCGAACCCAAGCACGGCGGTATCCTGCACATCTATCATCGCGAGACGCCGCCGAGCCTCTCGATCCACGAAGAGGCGACGTTCACCGTCAACGTGCCGGCGATGCCGATCTACAACAACCTCGTCATTTATGATCAGCACAAGCCGCAAAACTCGATGGGCACGATCATGCCCGAGCTCGCCGACAGCTGGTCATGGAGCGCCGACAATCTCAATCTCACCTTCAAGCTGCACCAGGGCGTCACCTGGCATGATGGCCAGCCTTTCACCGCGAAGGACGTGAAGTGCACGTTCGACCTGTTGCAAGGCAAAGGTCAGGACAAGTTCCGCAAGAATCCGCGCAAGGACCTGTTCAACAACATCGCCGATGTGACGACGAACGGCGACTACGAGGTGACGCTGCATCTCAAGCGTCCGCAGCCCTCGCTCGTGGCGATGCTCGCCTCCGGCTACACGCCGATATATTCGTGCCACGTCTCGGCGGCACAGATGCGCACGCATCCGATCGGCACCGGGCCCTTCAAGTTCGTCGACTTCAAGCAGAACGAGTCGATCACGCTCGCCAAGAACGAGAACTACTGGAAGAAAGGTCTGCCCTATCTGGACGGCATCGAGTTCACAATCATAAGCAACCGCGCCACTGCGGTGC
>Ga0187780_10000143_pt1 | contig 56439 bp, 62 predicted proteins | sample 1015_Q2_SP10_20__FD_132429 | JGI IMG/M metagenome (GOLD analysis project Ga0187780, IMG submission 132429) | Tropical peat soil microbial communities from peatlands in Department of Meta, Colombia - 1015_Q2_SP10_20_MG | ecosystem: Environmental > Terrestrial > Soil > Wetlands > Peat | place...
CAGCCGCTGACCCCGCAGGACGGAATATCATCGTCTGAATTGCAAGATGGTCAACCTGTCAAAATGCCTTCCTTCTGCTTCGCTCCCCACATGCCGACGCTTTTGGGTGACAGATGACGCCGAGCCATCCGAGCTAGCCCACTCATTTTGTATATGCCGCTATCCTCCATAAAATTATCGTTAAGCATCTGCAGCACCAGAAGGACGGTCGCATGGGCGCCCTACCGTCAGCCCGAGCGTAAGTACCTCTCTGATCATCCTTTGATGACGCCCATAGGCGTGAGTCGAGCAACTGCTCTCGATATGCCGAGCTTACTTACCACATTTATGACCTCATCTATAGGCTTGTACGCTTCAGGTGCCTCTTCGGGGACAGCTGCTCTATCTTCAGTTTTGATCGTTATGTGTTTTTGTTGCAAACTTGTAGTCACATCCTTCCACGTCAATCGACTTCTCGCAGACTTTCTGCTTAAGACCCTACCCGCCCCGTGGCACGTCGATCCGAACGTCATCGTCATCGCCTTCTTTGTGCCGCAAAGGACATATGAAGCGGTTCCCATGCTTCCGGGAATTAGTACTGGCTGTGCGATTCCGTAGCTTTCGTCTTTGTCAAAGGCTCTTGTAGCGCCTTTTCGATGAACGTAGACCTCTCTATGCTCGCCATCAATTTGATGTCTCTCCAACTTTGCGATGTTATGTGCGACGTCGTAAACCAGGGTCGCGGTCGTATTGAACTCTTGTTCAATGACATCGCGCACCCAGAACGACATGATCTGCCTATTTGCCCATGCATAGTTCGCGGCGGCCGCCATAGCGCTGAAATAGTCTCGCCCTTCTCGTGAATCGGTTGGAACGCAAGCTAGTTGCCTATCAGGCAGCGTTATGGCGTACTGGTGACTCGCCTTTAGAAATGTCTTCAGATAGTCCGTGCAAATTTGGTGACCTGCTCCGCGTGAGCCCGAATGCAACATTATGCACACTTGCCCCTCCTTTAGACCAAATAGACTAGCTGCCTTTCTTTCAAATACTTGGTCCACGCATTGAATTTCGAGGAAGTGATTACCGCTTCCCAGGCTTCCAAGCTGAGGCATGCCCCTCTTTTTTGCCAGCGGACTTACTAGGGACACGTCTGCGCCACTTAAACAACCGTTGCTCTCACAGTGCTTCAGATCAGAGGTATTGCCATAGCCTTGGTTCACGGCCCATTTTGCGCCGCTTAAGAACGCTTGATTTAACTCTTTTTCAGAAAACCGGAGCCGGCCCTTCGATCCGAGACCAGACGGTACCGCTTGAAACAGCTTCGCTATCAAGGCTTGGATTTTGTCTTCAACCTCTTGTTTGTGCAACGTCGTCGCCAAAAGCCTCGTCCCACAGTTGATATCAAATCCGACGCCGCCTGGAGATAAAACGCCATCCGTCGCGTCAAAGGCAGCAACACCTCCTATAGGAAAACCATACCCCGTGTGCACGTCAGGCATGGCGAGTGACCATCCTAGGATACCAGGGAGCGTCGCGACGTTCGTCACTTGCTGTATTGCCCCAGGTTCGAGATACTTTATGAGAGTCTCTGATAGAAAGATACGACCTGGGACACGCATGCCGAGTGCTTCGTCTCGCGGTACGTCCCAGATATATTCACTCCTCCTCACGAGTCTTTCATCCGTCATTAAACCTCCTAGACATCGACCGTTACCTGTGCATGGTAGCGATCATTTTTCGTCACTTCGAGGTTGTGGTATGTGATAGCCTTTACCTCCTCTTTTAATCGATGTTTGCTTTGATCTATTCTATCGCCTAAGCACTCTGCGGTGAGTGAGAACCCCTTAATTGTCACTCGACATTGTCTGATGGCGAATGAATTGATTTCAAAGGTAACGAGCAATTCTGAGAGCCAATCATAAAGCAAGTCCTCGCACGTGTCTGAGGTTATCTCAATAGTGAGGGCTTCTTTGAGCGCCACATCTTCTGGGGAAATCATAATGCTTTCGAGAGCCTCGGCAGCGTTTTCAAATAGCTCGTTGATATCTCTCCCATACGCTCTGAAGGCGACATCAGCCACGTCATCGAGAAACTCATATCTTTGCATGCAGTTAGCTATTTGATATGAACTATACATTAATATACGCTCAGCACTTGAGGCACATCGATGAGACCGTTTGTCTTTATCAACTCGGCCATGAGTGCCGACGGCAAAATCTCGACGATATCGAGAAAACAGGTGCGAATATCGGGTAAGGACGATCTCAAACGAGTTGATGCTCTGCGGGCACACGTTGACGGGGTGATGGTCGGCATAGGGACCATTCTCTCGGACGACCCAAAACTCACCGTAAAATCGGACGCACTTAGGAGAGCGAGATCAGATCAAGGCAGAACCGAGAACCCGCTGCGCGTCGTCGTCGATAGCGGTGCAAGAACGTCTCTTGCCGCATCAGTGTTAGGAGCAAATACACTCATCGCTGTATCACAAAAAGCGCCCGCGCACAAGTTAAGACAGCTCGAGAAAAAGGCCGAGGTACTCGTAGTCGGGGAACAAGAGGTAGATCTAACCGCACTGCTTTCAAAACTGAAGTACAGGGGAATTGACTCTCTTATGGTCGAAGGAGGCGCTACGCTCAATTTTGCGCTTCTGCGTTTGGGACTGGTTGATGAGATTTACGCTTACGTTGGCAACGTAATAATCGGTGGAAGCAAGGCTCCTACACTCGTCGATGGTGACGGGCTGACCTCTAACTTTGTCCAGCTTGATCTGAAAGAGCTTCACCGAATTGATGAGGGATTCCTCGTAAAGTGGCGAGTCAAAGACCGTCCTTGAAGCTTGTTTAATCTTCGTCGTTATTGCGCGTCGTGGATGACTCTGTCGGGCGCCCCTTCCGCCACTGCTTCTTCGACCACCGCTTTATCCCGCAGGATCCTTATGCTGACCACGCCGCCGACGACTATGTTCAAATAATAGGTAACCATCCTCCAAGCCAAAATGAAGATACCTAATATTGATGTGCCCACGAACGCTGAATAAATCGTGGCCGTGCTTGCCTCAGCAATGCCACTGTTGCCGGGAGTGAGAGGAATCATAGCGATCATCATCAGCACGGTCTGAGCGGAAAATGATGCTAGGATCCATGGTTGAGATCCGAGACCCACAAGAATCAAAGAAGCAATGGAAAACTGGAGAACCCAAAATAGTATGGTGAACAGAAAACCTTTGACTAACGACTGCTTTTCATCCTTTAGGTAAAGTTTTGAGCTGTTATGAAAGACGTCGATCTCTTGTAAGGCCTTCTGCAGGGCCATATCGGCTCTGTCAGCGCCTCTTACTTTGACAAATAGCCAGCGTATTCTACGAACGACCGACTTTACTTTTTTCGGCTTTGCCATCACGTAGAGTAAGATAAAAAAGAGTAAACCGAAGATTAAGGCGGCGATACCGAAAAGGGCTATGAGTCCCGGGCTACTTTGAACAGTTCGTGTAAACAGAAGGAACCCGGCGGGTGCGGCTATACCCAAAAAAAGTGCATCCAGCATTCTCTCTCCAAGTACCACCGCCGATGCATCTCCTGTGGACAGGTTAAACCCTCTTAGAAGCTGGATTCTAGTGACTTCTCCCCCTGCATGTCCTGGAGTTATCGATGCCGCAAATAGATTTGATAAAACGACTCCCACTGATTTTTTGAACGGGATCGCTCCTCCTATCGCTTCTGACATAACTTTCATGCGCGCCCCCCACACGAGCCATGAGCAGAACTGAAAGATCAACGCCGCTGCGAGAAAGGCAGGGTGAATCTGTATTAGACTGCTTAGCTGGCTAGGCGTAATCGTGAATATGAGCAGTACTAATATCGTAACTACACTGAACATTAATGAAGTTGCAAGCCACTTCCGTAGACCTTTCACGTTCAAACCTCAGTTCTTGTCAGATTTCCGACCTGCTCACTTCCGCCCACTCGCATTTGTGCGAAGTCGCATGCTGGCCAATGGCCACTGCTCCACATACTGTCATCAAGCACGCGTGCCCCACCAAACCGAGCAAGATCTTGACTGATTCTGATAGGCTATCGCTCTCTTTGCTGACTCTCCTCAGATAAAGCGGGAGGTAAGGCACGAGCAGATATGAAAAAAAGGGTATCGTAAGAGAACACAACCAAGTGATCTTCTTCGAGATGGACATACGTGCGCTCCAGATTGGCATCAGATACTTACTGATCCCTTCAGCGGCCCCCCGAAACCAACGAACTCTCTGTTTATACAGGTCTTGCACGCACGTGGGCGCTTGCTCCCCGACTTTCGTTTCAGCGAGTATGGCCTGGTTTCCCGATAGGTAAATCTTTTCGCTAATATCCAAGTCCTCGCATGAACACTCCTCATCAAAAGCTGCTTTCCTGAGGAAATCCGCTTTCGACACTCCTATCGCACCGTTGAACTGAATAAATCCTTTAGACCTGCTCGAAAAACGATAGACATCACAAAAGAACTTGTACTCTATTGAAACTATCTTGCTGAGCGTGTTTACTTTATTCGTGACAAATCGGCAGCCACTTGCGAGAACGGCACTGTTTTCCGCGTTCAAAGCGGCAATGCACTCTTTAACGAAGTCTTTGTAGGGCCGACTGTCGACATCAAACAACGCGATGAAATCTGTGTCCTTTAGTATGCTCAAGGTGTCGTTGATAGCGCCTGCCCGCCGTCCCCTACTGTTCTCTCTCGTGATCACGTGAAAATTCGGGGGCAGCATATGAAACAAACGGCTATAATCACTTCCGCAGCTGTCGACGACGTAATAAGCTTGAAAATCTAGATCAGAGCAGTCTAGTGCCCTCAGGCTTTCTACTGACTTTTCTATAAGAATGTCTGGTTCAAATGGCGCTACTGGGATTATCGCGCTGACTTTCATCGCAGAACAAAATTCTATTAATGTATATTAAAACGTCGTTATCAAGCTCTGTCTCACAGCTGCATGCTCACGTCGTGATATCCTTATACACGTCGAGAATCTTCCTTGCTATGATGCGCCAGTCGTATTTGTACTCTACAAGCCGTCGACCGCTCTTCCCCATAGCTCGTGCCTTCCTTGGATTCAAAAGGATCTCTAAAATAGCATTGGCCAGCTCAAGTGAGTCTCGAGGTTTCACGAGTAAACCACCGTCACCTACCACGTCTAGCACGCCCGGAATCCGCGAAGCGACCACCGGCGTCTCTGAGGCCATCGCCTCTAACAGGACTACGCCAAAAGCCTCGAGCCGTGTGAAAGAAGGAAGTACGAGAAGCGTCGAGGTTCTATAAAGCGTGACGAGGGCGCGCCGTGGTAGGTGGCCGCAGAACCGTATTTGCGCTTCATATCCTCGCGCAAGTGTTTTGAGTCGTTCTCGTTCCTCCCCTTCTCCAACGATCAAGAAAGTAACGTCGCTCTGCTGGTCTAACACCATTTTGGCTGCTTCGATTAGATATTCGATTCCTTTGACAGAACTAAGCCGGCCTACGAATAGGATTTGCTTCGCCTGTTTCTCAGCGTTTACATCTCTTGACAGAGCATCGAAAGCGTCAAGCCTTATGCCATTCGGTATGATTTGGTACTGATGATCGCGAAGAACGTCAGAGCTTTCCGCGTACGACTTAGTTGTAACCACTATCTGCCTAACGTTGCTTAGGATTCTGGCTAAGTAAAGCTCCTTGTTGACTAGCTGAACGATCCTTTTTGCCATGTTAGGAATCCTAATACTTGCAATCTTATCGGGCAATTCGAGATCGCAGTGATAGGTCAGCAGGTGCGGAAGCTTGGGGAGGCTCTGAACCACCTGATACGATATGAAGGGTGGGGGATAATGCGAGTGTATTACATCAGCGTTAAACTTCGAAAGTCGTCGGCGCGAGAAATACGTGTAAGGAGTATATGGAAGATCTAGTGCCGGAAACCTGAAAACTGAAAGTCCGTTCATAACTTGGAAAGGCCGTGACTTTGGAACATCTGCACACACCACAAGCACCTCGTGTCCCATATCAAGCAAGCTCTGCGACAGCTCAAGTACGTGAGTCTCGACCCCGCCAACGTGCGGATAAAAATATGAAGAGGCCTGAATTATCTTCATGCGCGTTCACCGCAAATTGCGCGCCTTGGTGTTCAACGGCTCCTTGTGGGCTCCCATCTGTAGCTTCTTCCTAAGATCTTCAAGAAATCATTACTGGGCAAGAAAACTGATCATCGACTTAGAGCTGATTAACGACTCGCAGCTCGCGTTCTTCGGAGAGTACGCGACTGCTGGAAAGAATTGTTTACGCCGCATTCGAGTCCTTCCCGGTGTGTCAGACTGCACGGATCTCCTCTATCAGCATCGATCATGCGCTTCGTGGCGCTTGCAGTTGACTTTTTTCAAGAGTCTACTCTTTTTCTTATATAGACTAGCCAAATCTGCTGAAGGCGGTACGTTGCCCTACACATATGAAGCTGTAAGCTTTATCTTCGTTGCCCCATCGTACACCTAAACGAGTTCATCAACTAATAATCATCAAACACAACGACATCGTCGAAAGCAGCTCCGATAATGTCTGGTTTTGAAGCCATCTCCTCGATTCTAAGTCTATCGGCTGTTGCGGGCTTGTTATCTAGAATCAGGAAGAGATCACAGTAACGTGTGCTAAGACACAGACAGCAATTGCCCACGCGGCGCACCAATATCCTCTTTGCGCATCGCACTTCTCCTGCTGTACTAAAAAGCGTTATAACATTACCGTTCTTGGACTGCGCTTTATAACTAATATCGATCCGCCTTTTGCATTAGCTCGTTGCTTAGCCTAGCCAGCAACCCAACGTTTAACTAACATGATACAACATGAGGTGCTATGCTTTATCGCGCCCAGGTCACCATAAAGCTGAAAAACGGAATACTGGACCCAGAAGCTGCGACGATACAAAAAGCTCTCTTGCATCTTGGATATAACTGCCAATCTGTAGCTCAAGCAGCGATTTATGAACTTGAATTTCATGCCGATTCTTTGGATACTGCGTCCAGCCTTGCTCAAGGAATGTGTGAAAAACTCCTCGCGAATCCAATCATACATGATTACGACATAAAGTTAAACTACAGCTAGGAAGGTTTAATGGAAATCGCGATTATCCAGTTTGGGGGCAGCAATTGTGATATGGATGTTCACAAAGCTCTGGACAACTTAGGTGTGACAGCAAAACTCGTCTGGTACAAAGAGCGCCTCAAAGATTTTGATGGCGTCATTATTCCAGGGGGATTCTCATACGGCGATTACTTGAGAGCAGGGGCGATAGCAGCAAGAACTGAGATCATGCGCTCGGTCCAAGAAATGGCGTCCGAGGGAAGGCCTATCCTAGGTATATGTAACGGTGCTCAAATTCTTTCAGAATCGCGGCTGGTACCAGGCACGTTCGCCTTGAATTCGTATCCGAAGTTCATCTGTAAGCGGGTTAAGCTGAGGAGAATTGGAACGTGCCTCTTCACGCGGCGCTCAAAGGAGCTTATCGATATTCCGATAGCGCATAAGGAGGGGCGATACATCGCCACACCTGAGCAGCTCTTTGAGCTGTATGAAAATGACCAGGTTGCATTTAAGTATGTGGACGCTGTGGGGAATCCTACGTTGGGTGCTAATCCGAACGGTTCACTAGACAATATCGCGGGGGTCACCAATTTGGAGAAAAATGTGCTTGCAATGATGCCACATCCGGAAAGAGCGTCTGAGCGACTTCTTGGGTCCACCGATGGCAGGGATATACTTCAATCTATGATAGATTATATCGCTGGTCTTTGATAACACGTCCTATAACGCAGTTCTGCTCGTATGAATCCGCCGCCATTCACCTACAACAGCGGTGACCACCACCATTCGTTATCTTGATACCAGCTGACTGTTTGAGCCAGTCCGTCTTCAAACGTTGTCTCGGGACTCCAACCGAGCGACTGAATCTTTGAGCAATCCAAGGAATACCGATAATCATGTCCCGGGCGGTCGGCCGTGAATATCAGTAGGCTCAGAGGCTTTCCGAGTAGTTGTAGTATCGATTTCGTCACCTCTAAGTTTTTCTTTTCATTTCCGGCACCAATGTTGTATGTTTCGCCGGGTTTGCCTCTCTCGCGCACGAAATCTATAGCCTTGCAGTTATCTTCAACGTGTATCCAGTCCCTAATGTTGTCTCCTTGACCGTAAATGGTGAGGGGATGGTTCTTGATAGCGCTCGTGATGAATCGAGGTATCATCTTTTCTGGGTGCTGATATGGCCCGTAGTTATTAGAGCTTCGAGTGATAACACAGGGAAAATCGTACGTCTTGAAGTAAGACAGTACAAGCAGGTCTGCTCCAGCTTTGCTTGCGGCATATGGACTTGAAGGATTTAAGACATCCGTCTCCGTGAAGGACCCCTTTCCGATACTTCCATACACTTCGTCCGTGGATACCTGAATGTATAGTTCAACTTGCTCATCTTTCGCAGCCTCAAGTAAAACGCGCGTTCCCATAACATCTGTTCGGACGAACGCAGCGGAGTCAATAATAGATCTGTCAACATGTGTCTCCGCTGCGAAATTGATGACACAATCACAATCCTTTGCAGACCGATTGACGGCCGCTTCGTTGCAGATGTCACCAGTGACGAATTCAATATCAGTTATTACATCCTTTAGATTACTGATGTTGCCTGCGTACGTCAGTTTATCAAGGACAACAATCTCACAAGATTTGTACTTAGTCAAGATATAGCGCACAAAATTGCTGCCGATAAATCCCGCGCCGCCTGTGACCAACAGTTTCATCCTCGCCTCCAGCAACTTCAGCTTATTGTGCGTTAGTAGGCTACACAAGTCGCATAGTTCAAGAACACTTTGCGCCATTCCTTTAACTTCTTTATGGAAAGACGTAATGGTCGGACGCGTCTTTCGACCTCTCTCAATTCAAGCAGTATTGGCCCGACTTCGAGTCAGACGAACGAGAGAGCGCAAAACTAGATGCGAGCGATACGACAGTCAACGTCCGGCTCCGTTTGCTTGAGAAATAAATATATCTTATTGCGCTCATCGTAGTCATCAAACGTATCTGACAAAAAGGCGCCCGTTAATATTCTGCACGAGAATTGAATAAAAGCTCCGGTAGTGTAGCACGGCCAATCATGTTGGCCTTTCGAGCTTTTTTTAGGCGAAGTGAGCCAACGACTCGGGTTCAAATCCCGACCGGAGCATCCTGTCTGTTTGAGAACGCTCTTTGCTCCAGTTCTGGCATTTTGAATAGAATACCACTCCTTGGGCATTAATGAGAAAAGAAGAGCAGGAGTACCTCACACTGTTCCGTTCCCAGATTCTGATCTTAGAGTCCTTCCACCGGGCTGCTGCAATGTCAGGGCTGCCAAACTGACGTTAAGCGTGTAAACGAGCGATTACGTCCGCAAGAGCTGCCTCCCGACCGTATGTGCAGCGCTTATGTATTGCCACACGCCTGCCGCAGACACCCGAGTGGGCTGAGTAACGTTCCTAATAGGCTTTGCGACCGGCTTTGGATCGGTAGCGCCAGCCGGGGAACCGGTAGCAGCTAAGCGCAAGCGAATTAGAAGCTCTCGCACTTCGTTTGTTCTGTTCTTTTCGATTCCCTACGCGTAGAAGAAAAAAAGGTCAAACTGTACGCTGAAAAACCGGATAACGACTATATGCGTGAAAGCTGAGATACTCGACGACTATTATGTCCACAGAAGCAAATAAGGCGCTTGTCCGTCACTTTTGGGAGGACCATCTCAATACGGGCAACGCAACCCTGTGTGAAAAAGACTTTGCCCCCGACGCCGTCAACCACGACCCGAACAGCCCCCCCGTACCACCCGGTCCCGAGGGCATCACGCAACTGATCACGCTCTACCGCACCGCCTTTCCGGATCTCACCGTCACCGTCGAGGACATGATCGCCGAAGGCGATGAGGTCGCGTACCGTTTGACCTTTCGCGGCACCCACAAAGGTGGCCTGATGGGCAAGCCCGCGACAGGAAGGCAGGTGACGTATACGGGCACAGGCATCGACAGGGTTGTCAACGGCACGATAGCCGAGATGTGGCTCAACTTCGATGCCCTCGGCATGCTGCAGCAAATCGGCGCGGTTCCCACTCAAGGCGCAATGGCAAAGAAGGCGGAAGAGTACTACAAGGGAAAGGAAGTGAAAGGGGAGAAGTAGCCACAGAGGTACTCATTGGGAATTCGACTGCGCCGTCGTACGGGTGACTGGCGGAGCGTTGCCCCATCGCGATGAAATCGTCATAACTTACAAAAAAGTGAGGTGAAAGTAATGGACAAAGGCTACTCCAAGAACGTCGGAGTGAAATTTGTAGAGGATGCTGGGATTGATGTCAACCAGCTAATCGATAAACTGAAAAAAGCCGCTGCGGCTGAATTCACGACATACTACTACTATACGCTTTTGAGGATGCACTGCTCAGGGCTTGAGGGAGAACAGGTGAAAGAGATCACCGAAGACGCGCGGCTCGAGGATCGTCTCCACTTTGAAACGATCGTTCCCCGCATTTACGAGCTTGGCGGGGAACTGTACAAGGATCTCAGGGAACTCCACGATGATGCCGCATGTTCGGCGGCGTATCTTCCTGACGATCCGAGCGACATACGAGCCGTTTTGAAGGTGTTGCTCGACGCAGAGCGGTGCGCTGTGGCTATATACACGGACATTTGCAACATGACGCTCGGCAAGGATCATCGGACGTACGCCCTGTCGCTCGCGATACTCCACGAAGAGATAGAGCACGAAGCGTGGTTCCAAGAGCTGCTTGAGGGAAGGGCTTCAGGACACTTCAGAAGGAGAAGGCCGGGGGAGGGCCCCTACACGCAAAAGTTCCGACACGTTGAGTGAACTAGAGAAGAGCACAAAAGAATCGTAGCGTGTCGTATTAGGTCAGCTGCTGCAATAGCAAGCGGTGACGCGATGTTGCCGTATTCAAGTTGCACTGCGCACCGCGCGGATTGGCGAAACGCAGCGTCTTTCTCTCAAGATGAAGGCGGCGTGGCGCTTGCGCGCAGCGCCTTGATTCCAAGCCGTTCGCGCGCGTCACTCCCATTTCGAATCATTACTTGCCGTTCACCCGCAGAAGACGAGTCTTGGACAACTAGTGTCCGTGATAGCAACTTCAACCCTCAATCTTCTCTCTCGTACCTAGTTCAGGTTAACGTGTAAACAGGCGTCACTGGACCCATTTCGCGTGAACTGACGATCGTTGCTTATCCGTCACCTGGCTGCAGCCGCTAGCGCGAGCCCTACGGCTCTTCTGTCCACTTACAGCTGATGTGTTCATCTGCGGCCGTTTCGAATTCTTAGATTTAGCAATGCACAGCCTTAAGTAATGTCGCATATTTTCTGTTTAGCATGTGGCAAGGCCCTTACAGAAAATGGGACAAGAAGTTGTGGCGCGATGCGTTATGCGAGCTTCATCAGCGGACTAATCAAGATCTGATAGTAAAAACTGACGGTGCTCTCGTGCTCGAGACAGATCCTATAGGAAGGGCATTTTCATTCAGGCCAACGCAAGTGTCCATTTCGTAGCACGACGCAGCTTGGCGCACAAAACAGCTTTTATATCATCGTATATTATCTCACATGCAGCGGAGGTAGCCAAGCCAGGTCAAAGGCGCAGGACTTAAGAAGCTTTATTTAAGATATCCTGTTGCGAAGGCATTCGTGGGTTCGAATCCCTCCCTCCGCACAATTCTTTTCAGATTTTAGGAGGATTATGTTTCGTCGGCGGACTAGCGTAGCGAATCTACGAGGGATCTGACAGCAGAAACGATTTCGTAGCCATTTGCCCCCCAGTGAACGATGTAGCCTCGCTGTCCAGAGAGTTCTATGGGCCCTTCCCTGGTAGACTGGCAGCATTTCGCGATGAACGGTCCCTGAGGTCTGATGAATTTGATCGGGCAAAAGTTTATGTGTTCGAATTTTAGCCCCACATAGCGCTCTTCAAGCACTTGTTTTGAGATATCACATCCAAGCAAAGTGTTTTTCTCTGCAATTTGGATATCGCGACAGTTGAGATGGTTGGATCCGATCCCCGAAGCTGAGCAGGGGTATATTGTCGCTGGATCTGTTTCCCTCAAATCGCACAGAATTGGTTTAAATGACACAGCTAGGTCTCCGAAAACGCCAGCGTTATTAAGTCTCTTTATCAGCGATACCAAATAAGGGGGTGTTGGCGGGATTATGTCAAACACTTCTATCTCGATTAGACGGTTGACGTTGGGCTCATAGACAAAGGTCCAATGAAGATCAAATCCTTGATAAACCACAGCTTTAATGGGACCCCTGCACAGTCGCGCCGCATTCTTGATCAGTTTTCCCCTATTGAAAATATCGACCTTTCGTTGACTCACTAACGTCTCACTAAAATCGGCGATTTGACTAACGTGCGATATGGTCTTAATAAGTCCTTGCCCCTGTGACTTAATTTCGTAGATCGCAGCTTTTTCCTGGTGTAAAAGCAGAAGATAATGCGTTGAGAAATAGATCGGTTCGCCCGCGGACGGTTCTGATAGCCTGTCGTACGCTCTGACAGCAACGTACTTGCAATGCTCTGGAAAAATCACGTCATCCCTCTAAACCGTGTATTATCTGACGCACGACTTCTTTCGTTGAATTCCCGCCGCCTAGGTCGGGAGTTGTGTACCCTTCTTGTATCGCTTTCTTTACCGCTGCATCCAATGAAACGGCTTTTTTATATTCACCAATCCATTCGAGAAGCATTTTACAACTCAATATCGCTCCCACTGGATTAGCTATCCCTTTTCCAGCGATTTGAGGAGCAGATCCGTGTACTGGTTCGAATATGGCGAAATTTGGCCCAATGTTTGCGCTTGGACAGAGGCCAAGGCTCCCTGCGAGCGCTGCGGCCTCGTCAGACAGTATGTCACCATAAAGATTAGACGTAAGGATAAAATCAAACTTTTCTGGGTGTTTTATCAGCTGGTATGCGGCAGCATCTATGTACATTTCATTGTAGGAAATGCCGTGCTCTTGCAAAATATGCGCGCAGACATCCCGAAAGAAGATATCTGATTTAAGCACGTTGGCCTTATGAACTATGGTAACAGTTTTTGAATCAGCCAAGCCGCACGCAAATGTTGCTAACCTTTCAGCATTCGATCGTGTAATTATGCGCTTCGTTACTGCCATGTCCTCAGAGATCTCTTCTATCCCCGAGTACAGCCCTTCCAGATTTTCTCTAATAATTGTGAGATTTAGCCTGAACTGAGTCAAGAAGTACGATCGAACGGGTCGAAGGTTCACAAAAAGATCAAAAGTTTTTCTCAGTTTTGCAACAACGCTGTGCCCAGGGACGCTGGTGACGGCACCGAAAAGCATGCAATCGGCCTGCCCAATCAAATCAATGTCGTCTTCAGTTATCGGCAAGCCCTCACGCATCCATTTGGAATAACCTATATCGATGTTTATGAACTCTACGTTCTTTAATAAAAAGTTTAGAATCTCAGTACAAGGAGGCACTACCTCCTTCCCGATCCCGTCTCCCTCAGCGACTGCAATTCTCATGGCTGAGCGGATGAATCTGTGCGACGACCGGCGCGATGGGGCGAATCACGCGGTCTCCGTGCGAGCCATACTCTTTTTTCTATGTTCGATAAGGCCACCCTCTTCGAGAATTCTCTGTAAGAAGGGCGGGAGCTTCGTACCGCGCACGATACTAAAACGCGTTTTCACAAGCCCCTCGGATAAATCGACTTCGATCTCATCCCCTTTCTCCACCAAATCAACGACATCAGCTTCAATAATAGGCAGACCCACGTTAATTGCATTTCGAAAGAAAATCCGGGCGAATGATTTGGCGACTATACACCCTATCTTAGCGTATTTGAGCGCGAGAACTGCTTGCTCCCTCGACGACCCACAGCCGAAATTCTTGCCGGCGACTATTACATCTCCTTCATTTGGTGAGAACTCTTGATCCGTTCCTTCCATGGCGTGTTGCGCAAAAACATACACATCAGTGGTTCTCAGATACTTTCCTGGTATGATTAAGTCAGTGTTTATATGGTCGCCATATTTCCATACCCTACCTTTTCTGATCATCGTACTCTAATTGAAGACCAATCGATATAAAGCATGTCAAATGGAGCAATCGCGACGCGACGCATAAGCCCTACTCAGATCTCAAAATGACTCGGAAAGGGTTTAATAGTCCCTCAATAGGTGTAGTACTATGTCCCCGGAGTTATCTTCAGAGGAGCAGTACTTGGTAAATCAAAAAGTCGCTTTTTTAACGCATAAAGTTAAACATCAAGCGCAAGACATCGAACAAGAGATCGATCAAAGTGTGTGGGATCTTGAAGTTGAAAAGCTTGGCCAAGAGGAATTCAAGGCAACGCTTGTTGTGCGGGAGCCAATGCTTTCAATCGACTCCGGGGATGCGGTAACTTATAAAGGGATCCCTCGAGAATTCACGATCAGGAGTCCGTCGCTCGAGTATTTGCTGGACGCCCTTGAAAAGATCTTGATGGAACAGATCGAAGAGATAAAGGGATACCGCTAGAGTGCGCACTAAATCGGCTGTATCCGTGCGGTCTGTTCGCGTCTAGATGTGTCGCGGATCAGTAACCTCACCCATCAATGACGTGGCAGCGGCTACAGTCGGAGATCCAAGATACACTAGACCTTCCGTGCCCATCCTCCCTTTAAAGTTCCTATTGGCGGTCGACAGACACGTCTCTCCGCGGCCTAAAACACCGTTGTGTGCCCCCAGACACGGCCCACATCCAGGACTGCAAACAGTCGCCCCCGCCTGAATCAATGTCTCAAGGACTCCCGTTTGTATTGCGGCTAATAAGACCTGCTTTGAGGCTGGGACGACAATCGTTCTGACGCTTACGGTTTCACCATTTAGAATACTTGCCGCGGCACGTAAATCTTCAAACCGTCCATTTGTGCACGAACCCAGAAAAACTTGGTCTACCGGCGTCCCTACTACCTCCTCCACACCTTTTACGTTATCTACACGGTGCGGACACGCGATTTGAGGTCCTAAATTTTGTAATGCAAGGCTCAGTTCACCGCTGAACGATGCGGCTTCATCCGAATAGCACGGCGTGTAGTTCAACTGCGGCAAGATGCCGTTGAGGTAATCAAGAGTCGTACGATCAGGAGGAATAATGCCTGCTTTTGCGCCCACCTCAGTTGCCATGTTGCTGATGGTGAGCCGACCTTCTATAGACATTCGATCTATCGCATTACCGTAGAATTCGAGGGCTTTGTACGACGCGCCATCTGCCCCGATGATGCCTGCTATCTTGAGGATCACATCTTTCGCAGTTACTTGATCCTGGAGCCTTCCATTTAGAGAGACTTTCATCGTCTCAGGCACTTTGAACCAAAGCGTACCCGTTGCAAAAACTTCCGCAATGTCGGTAGCTCCGACGCCCGTTGCAAAAGCGCCCAATGCCCCATACGTGCATGAATGTGAATCCGCGCCGACAATCAACGTGCCGGGAAGGGCGAGCCCTTGCTCGACCATGATTTGATGACATATGCCCTCTCCAACGTCAAAGAAGTGTCTTATCTGTTGTCCTTTTAGCCACGCGCGGGTCGCCGCTTGAAGGGTTGCCGCTCGCTCAGTGCTAGCCGGCGCAATATGATCAAAAACTATGGCGATTTTGCCTGCGTCCCAAACATTTGAAACGTCCATCGCTTCGAACGCTTTTACGCCAAGCACGCTCGTCCCATCGTGGGCCATCGCCATATCAACCTTGGCGAGAACAAAATCGTTCGCTCGAGCTGCTTTTCCAGACTTCTTCGAGAGAATCTTTTCACTAATAGTTCTTGCAGCGACCAAGAGCGATTCACCATGTAACATTGTCGCGGTCTATGTTTATCAACCTATTCTTCTCTGGCATTTCCTTCGCTCATCATCTTGTGAGGAGTACAAGGGCTAAATCTGCTCGCTCTTGAAGCTCTTGCCGTCCTTAAGTCTTTAGATCAATAATATATAAGGCGCAGACAGGCATGTACATAGTCGCGTGTGATGATGAGGCGTTTATGAGTCGTGCTGCAGAATTCTCCAAATCGCCTAAGGCAAAAACTCCTAACGTAGAGATTTGTGATGTTACGCTCCGCGATGGAGAACAGGCTCCTGGTGTCGTTTTTGGAGTTGATGAAAAAGTTGAGATTGCTACAAAGCTGGATGCGATCGGCGTTGAGATGATTGAGGCAGGCTTTCCCGTCGTTTCAGCGAAGGAAAAGATGATCGTGAAAAAAATAGCCAATCTAGGATTGGAAACCAAGATATGCTGTCTTTCACGAGCCATTTTCCACGATATCGACGAAGCGTTAGAGTGTGATGTTGATGCAGTAGGCCTCTTTATGGCAACTTCTGATCTACATCTTAAGCACAAGTATCATCGAAGTTTCGATGAAATGCTCGAGTGTGCTCTCTCAACACTCGAATATGCCAAGGAACACGGGCTGCTCGTTAGATTTGCGGCGGAGGACGCGACAAGAACTGATTTTGGGATTCTCAAGCACTTTTTTAAACAAGGCGAGGAGCACGGAGCCGACTACATTAGCATTGCAGATACGGTAGGTGCGTTAAGGCCTTCCGCGTGTTATCATCTAGTGACAGAGGTAAAACAGGTCATCGATACGCCCCTCTGCATACACTGCCACAACGATCTTGGTATGGCCGTCGCAAACACCATAACTGCCGCAGAAGCAGGGGTTTTTCAACTTCATACGACAGTTAACGGTATAGGAGAGAGAGTAGGGAATACCCCACTTGAAGAGTTGTTGGTCGCGCTAAACGTACAATTCGGAGTTAATACGTATGACCTCTCCAGGTTAATGGACTTGTCAAAGACCGTCGAGCATAACTCACGGCTACGATTGCCCAAGAACAAGCCGGTTGTTGGTCTGAATGCGTTCTCTCATGAGTCGGGAATACACGTCGCCGCCGTGTTAGAAGAGCCTAGAACATACGAACTGTTCTCACCTGACTTGGTAGGTAATAAAAGGCGTATCGTTATCGGCAAACACACGGGGAAAAAGGCACTCCAATATGTGATCGCGCAATTGGGGTACCGTCCTACGCGTGACGAGCTCTGCCAAATACTCGAAGATGTGAAGCGTGTTTGCGAAACAAAGAAGTCCGTCTCAGAGGAAGAGCTTGAGGATATAATAACAAGCGTGATGTATCGATAGCATTCTGCGGTCTTAAAGACAGCCACAATGTTTGGGACACGCTGCTTTTAAAACAACCACAATTGTTCCTGTTGAATTGCTTACTGCACGAAGGAGGTTCTGGAGTGACACATCATCCATATCCTGCGCTTCTACTATTGTGTAAGGAACTCCGTAGTTTCGGCATATGGTAGCAACTAAATCTGAAACTGCAGGTGTTGATTGTCCTCCAGTAATAGCCGAAACTCTGTTTTCAAGCACAAATGCTTTGACATTATGCTTAAAAACGATAGCGCTGATCAAAGCTTCGACGCCGCTGTGAAGGAAAGCACAGTCGCCTAATACTGCCAATCCACCTTGTTCGAACCCACAGGCCACTCCTATTGCTGATCCCAACGAGTATGCGACGTCGATCAATTTAAAAGGTGGATTGGCCGTCCTTATCGTACAACCCATATCTCCAGCAATCATCGCGTCGAGTCGAACGAGGGCATGATAGAACGGCAGAAAAGGGCAATCAGCGCAGATCTCACCCGTATAGCCCCGGCTCTGTAAGGTTTCGATCGCAAACTTTTGTGTTATATAATCGGCTTCAAAATAAGTTAGCGCTCGCTCAACGTCAGCGGATGTCAGTTCTCCGAAGCGCGGCACGTGTCCAGATAATTTACCGAGCACCCTTCCTCGAATTGACTCCTCAACGAACGGCGCGCCCTCCTCTACCACTAGGACTCTATTGTGCTCTTTAAGGAATACTGCAATTCTGCGCTCACAGAGCGGATTCGTTACTCCAAGCTCAAGGTGCGCTACATCCTCTCTTCCACAGAGTGCATCTTCCACCAGGACAGATGCGTAGCCCGCCGATATAACTCCTAGAGCACCGCTGCCTTCTTCTTCGTTCAGTCCCGTTGTCTCGGCAAACTGCAACACTTGCGGATAAACGCGCTTTAGGAAGTATTGATGTCTGCCAAGATGTGTGAGTTCCCACACATCTTTTTGAATCTTTTTACCGAGAGGCCGGTCAAGGAAGGCTCGCTCAACAGTACCTTGTTTCTTTAGAAGCCTATCAGTTATCCTTACTATTATGGGGACTGACAGTTGCTCAGAGACTTTAAAGGCCTCAGTTACGCCTTCGTATGCATTTTGAGTCCCATGAGGTTCGATCACGGGAATCTCTGCGATCTTACCATAGTACCTGGAATCTTGCTCGTTTTGAGATAATTTGGCGCCTGGGTCATCCCCCGCTATGACGACAAGCCCAGCACCTATCCGGTGGGTCGCGGCCGTAACTAAAGAGTCCGAAGCGACATTCAACCCGACGTGCTTAGTTACAAACACAGATCGAACGCCAGAAGCAGCAGCTCCTAACGCCAGATCAAGGCCGATCTTCTCGTTCGCGCTAGCTCTCCAAATAGGTCTTAATTTATTGATCAGACTCGTAACCGGGAACCCGACAATACCAGTAGCTACGCCAGCGCCGGCATCAAGTATTCCGTATAAGATTGCGGTTAGGCCATTTGTTTCATACATCTAGTCTTTTGAATAAGATTGAATCCGTGCAGAGAACCCACGTCGTTTCCGCCCAATGAGCTCGCAATCTATCATTTTCAGTATCTCTCTATTTTGGCCATATATAACAGTCACTCAGCGGATGCCTCTCCTGCGTGTGCATTTCCTCAGCTCCAGCTGGATACTCAACGATGTAGCGCAATCAAAGGCAATTCCTACATCGTAAGCCCATACATTTCTTTAATCGCTATCTGATCGCATCGAGTAAGGCCCATCAGGATGACGCCCGTAAACGAGTGATTTCTTGCAAGGAACGGGCACGCACCGGATAACGCGGTACGTACGTCACCGCTGGGCGGTCCGGAGCATGCCTCCTGCGGAATCCCTTTGTCGATGGACACTGCGGCATTTAATTCCTGTTGCTGGGCAAGTAGCACCGTCGGTGGCAACGTCGAATTGCGGTACGGCTCGCGCAAGCTGTGTGGTGTACTTCGCCTTGTTCTTCGCGCACCTCTGGAAGCCAGCAATCGCGGCACCCTTAAGTAGCGAGTTAGGCTTTGATCTGTTTAGCATCTCTCTATTCTATTCCTTATTTCTTTCGTGCCCTTGGTATGTCATTCTACAACAGGGAATGGACAATACTTGCAATCAAAAACTTATGCTCGCTCACAGCATGCATGTTTAGTGAAGCGAGTGAGTGTGGCTTTGATCCCCAGTAATTTTCCCGTTTACTGCCCGTATTATCCCATCATCGCTTTCGAGCGCCGACGGACTTCAACCTCTCTTAAGCTCGAACGAACTCTGTAGTGGTCGAATTAGCAAAATAATGATTTAGGCCGCCGCTAGGCCCAGTTGCAGATATCGCTATCCTGCCCGATAGGTCCTCGTCTATTCCACTACCTTTTTCCCCCATCAGCGGGGCTTTTGATTCCAACGCTCAAAATCTTCCTCCTCTCTGAGAATGAGCAAGTCGAACTGGCTATCTCCGATTATTAATTCTTGGACTCCTTGCCTCGTTAGGCTAATCATCGAAGCCTCGGCGACAGGATGACAACTTTTTTATCTCTTATGATCCTAGGAAGAATGGTAATTATGGCAGAAATCCCACTCGCGGTCGTTTCGAGGATAATGAAGGTCGCAGGAGCTGAGCGGACCAATCGTGAGGCTGTAAAAATGATCGCAGAAAAAGCGGAGAACTATGGCAGTGAGATTGCAAGAGAAGCCATCATGCTTACAACGTTAGCAGATAGGAGAACGATCATAGGCCACGACATAAAACTTGCGGCAGAGCGAGTGAATCGCCGCTAGTATTGTATACTGAAGTCACACATCGACTTAAATAGGGGAACAGTAATCCCGTACTCCTTTTGAGAACAAGAGATCCACGGCAGATCCAAGCTAGGCTCGAAACGAATTAACTTCCAGGCTCTCTTTGAATCCCCTTTAGTGTCACAGCGCAGACAAAAAAACGCAAGACAGATTATGGTGCGGTAGCCGGGATTTGAACCCGAGTTAAAGGCTTGGGAAGCCTTTGTGCTGCCACTACACTACTACCGCAGGTTCAATATCTTACATTCGCCGCTACTTAGGCTTAAATGTTGTCCGTGGCAATTACCCGCGAATAGGATGAACGCAAGTGATTTAAGGGCGAATGCTGATGTAGCGTTTGACTCTTATGTCGAGCAAGTCGAATAACCTGAGAACGCCCATCGTCACAGTGCTAGGACACGTCGACCACGGCAAAACTACGGTTCTTGACAAGATTCGTGGCACATCTATTGCAGAAAAAGAACCAGGTTTGATCACTCAACACATCGGAGCCACAGAAATCCCGCTGGATGTCATAAGAAAGCTTTGCGGCTCGCTTCTTAACGATGTAAACGTGCCCGGCCTCTTATTTATCGATACGCCTGGCCATCATGCTTTTACAACGCTTCGTGCGCGTGGGGGTGCCTTGGCAGATATAGCGGTACTCGTTATCGATATAAACGAAGGCTTCCGTCCACAGACGACGGAAAGCTTGAATATCTTGAAACAGTATAAAACGCCCTTTATCGTCGCAGTGAATAAAATTGACAAAATACACGGATGGCTCCCGCATAATGACATGATGTTCACTGACAGCCTTACGCTTCAAAGTGAGCGAACCCAGCTCCTCCTCAATGAAAAGATCTACACAGTCGTAGAGGAGCTCTATAACCTAGGTTTCAGTTCCGACAGATACGACAGAGTTAGGGATTTTACGAAGAACTTAGGTGTCGTTCCGATAAGCGCACGAACAGGCGAGGGGATTCCTGATCTTCTTATGGTCTCTCTTGGTCTTGCCCAAAGATTTCTTGATAAAGACCTCAGGGTCCACGCACACGGTCCCGCATTCGGAACGGTGATTGAAGTCAAAGAGGAAAGGGGATTTGGAACAACGCTCGATGCCATAATTTATGACGGCGTGCTCAAAGCAGGCGACCGAATAGTTATCGGAGCTTTCGAAACACCAATTGTGACTAAGATAAGGGCCCTGCTGAAGCCTCAATTAGAGGGTGGATTTAAGCGCGTCCAGCAAGTAACTGCGGCTGCAGGAGTTAAAGTAGCCGCTCCCGGAATTGAGAACGCGCTTGCAGGCTCGCCTATCAGGGTGGCAAACCAGGATATTGATGAAGTGATCGCAAGTGTTGAGAGCGAAATGCGTCACATTACAATTAGCACTCAAGAGATCGGCGTGGTAATCAAAGCTGATACTATCGGAGCCTTAGAAGCGCTTGCAGGAGAGCTAAGCCGCGCTGAAATTCCCATAAGTAAAGCGGAGTTAGGTGATGTATCTCGGAGAGATATCATAGAAGCGGAGACAATCAGCGATCCGCTATACGCGGTTGTGCTTGGATTTAATGTCGACATGCTACCTGATGCTAAAGATGAAGCTGTCAGATCAGATGTTCGCACATTCGTAAATAAGGTAATTTACGGGCTTATCGAAGATTATCGCGATTGGGTTGAAAAACTAAAGACGTTTTACGGTAAGAAGCAGTACGAGACCATCATAAGACCCGCAAAGTTCAAAATACTATCTGGATACGTTTTCAGGCAAAGCAAACCCGCGATCGTAGGCGTTCAGGTTATCGGCGGTACACTCAGAAATGGCGTATCGCTTGTACGAGAAGATGGAGTGAGAGTCGGCATACTGAAAGGTATGCAGGATCGAGGTGAAAACGTCAGCGAGGTAGGCGAAGGAAAGGAAATCGCCGTCTCCATTGAGGGCCCAACAGTCGGAAGACAAATAAATGAGGGGGACTCACTCTACGTTGACGTGCCGGAAAAGCACGCAAAGGTGATGGAGCGGGAGATATATGATGCGCTCCAGCCAAGCGAGCGAATGATGCTCGACGAGTTTCTGAGGGTAAAGAGAAAGAACAATCCTTTCTGGGGCAAGTGAGCTGCGTTCGTTTGAACTTCTGGAATTGCTGAAAGACACTCGTGGATGCAAAGACCGAGAACAGGAGAGTAATTTGTATGGCAGATTTCATATTGACCATATCTGACCCAATCACAAAGAGCACATTCAAAATGGAAGTGTCAGGAGCACGAGCAAACAAGCTATTTGGTTTGGGAATTGGAGATCCTCTGGAAGGCGAGGCAATAGGTCTTCGCGATTACACCTTTCTGATAACGGGCGGCTCAGACAAGGACGGCGTGGCCATGAGGCGTGATCTGCCTGGAACGATACGCAAGAGACTGCTTCTCTCCGGAGGAGTTGGTTACCGTCCCAAAAGACAGGGAATGCGAAGAAGAAAGAGCGTGCGCGGTAGAGTGATTTCAGCTGAAACAGGGCAGATCAATTTAGTTGTCGAGAAGAGCGGTGATAAGCCTCTCGACGAGATCCTAAAGGCCGAAGAAGAGCATGAATAAGTCTCTCAGCGATCATCTTTCAAATACTAAAACTGATTAACAAGATCCATCGTTCGGCTTACAGAAATAGTCGATCTGTCGGTCGCTCCTGCTCGCGGCAAGGTTTGAGCCGTAACTTTCGTGAGCTTTTGACAGACTGAATGCGTCGGGAACGGCACTTGATGATCTACTTTGACGTTCACTGAAACTTGAAAGCTCTTTAGCGATCTCCTGTCAGTTAACCGAGTCGTGCAGTGCTTTCACCACGCACCAAACGGCGAAACCTATGATGTACCAAGGCGATTTGGCGGAGTTGTTTCTCATCCCTCCTATTAAGGAGGTTAAAACGAGGAAAAACTGCGTCATCAGACGCATCAGCAAAAAGATGCCTCACCTCAGGCCGTATAAAGTAATTCGGTATCACATCAGGATCAGCCACAAACGTTTCCCGCTTGTCTTCCCATTCTGCGGCTACGTCGAACGCCGATTTTAGTCCCCCCTCTCTAAATGCAGCGAAAATAAGATATGCTGGGCGCAGGTCTGTACACGCCACTCCGACGTTGCCGTATGGCAGCGAGAAAATATTTCCGTTAAACACGATTGAAAGGCCGCCGTTATGGCAGACCTTTTGGAGCATCTTGTAGTCAGTTATGCTATCTCCAATTACAGCAGTGTTTTCGATAGCAGCACTATCGCAAATGGCCTTCATTAAGGCTCGGACTTTACGTTCCCCTCCGACCACATTTATCTGATCGAAAATTGCTTTGATACGTGTGCGCGGCACTCGTTCAAAAAAGAACCTATCGAGCCTCCTGACGAATTCTTTAAATCTTTGGCTGTCGCTAATACCGACGTTGAAGTAGAAGGACAGTATCTCTTCCTGTGCTGCTCGTATCAGTTCCTTCTCGGCATCCCCGAGCATTTCCGCAAAAGAATCCAAGGGAAAAGACGTGCAGTGCACCTTCTGATAAGCGACGTCAAGCTGCGACGCAATGCTGTACGCATGCTGTTCATAACTCGTTGAAATAATGTGCACATCCCAGGCATCCTCCTGTAGCCACTTGATGAGCTCTTTCGCACCACAGACTATCTTTGCTTGTTTCGAGACCTTTTTCACATCCTCCTCGGTGGCTCCGTTGATGAGCATGAAGGGAACGATTAGCTTCAGCGTATCGCCAGGCTCATAGTTGGGTCTATTTTGCAATGTCAGGTAATCGTCATACTTGCTTATCATTTCAAAAAGTGCGCGCCCATTATCTATTAGTTGCATTACCTCGTATGCGTTATCTTGCGGTGATAGGGGTCCTTCCAAGTCAAAAGCGGCCGTGAACATACCAAATACGCTCGTATTCTCTCTTTTAATAGATCAAATATGTTGCCTCTCGATGTTAGACCAAGCGACAGTACGTTGTCGGCCCAAATGCAAGTAAGGTCGGCGTGAAAATTTTCTGCATTGAATAATGCATGCAATGCGCGATAAGCGTGAAGCGTTCCCTGTAGAAAGGCTGAGCAAAGATGCGCCACGCCGAGCTGAGGGCATTTTTGCCATTCTATCTCTAAAAAAGCAAACAACGCAAGAAAAAGCTTGAATGTTGATAATTGCTGTTTGTTAAAACTGGTCTCACAAATCTGTTCTGCAAGTAGATGCGTCCGCGTGCTGCTAAACACATCCTAAAGGAGCATGTTTCAGGCTATGCATCGCTGTTTCAAGAGCCACGCGAGCTGACCAACTTGCCCTTTTTTAGCGCTTACAGGGACGACTCGATCTGCCCACTGCTTGTAAGGTGGGAGCATCCCCAGTCGCGACACTATCGCGTCCATACTTAGTTCGGGCTCTCTGATTTTATCCATCTTGTTGACAGCTACAATCGGCTCGATTTCAAGATCGAGCAGGTATTCGAATATTTCGACATCCAACGGGGTGGAATGCGCCTCCAAGACATCAATAAAGGATCGAGCGTCGATAACGTGTACGCCGAGCAGCTGACGACGCGTATTTTGTCGTGCATAATCGATCATCTCAGGTACGATAGTTCCATAGCTTTTCAATCCGCGTTTGAATCCAAGCCCAGGGAGGTCTGTTATCGTGAGATTATTAATTTGGTACCGTATAGGCGTTTGTGTGACGCCAGGACGCCCTCCCACTCGTGTCTTCAGTCCGAAAAGCTTCTTTATCAGGGTGGATTTACCCGCGTTCACTCTTCCGATAAAAAAGATTTCAGTATAACTCATCGTTCGAATAAATGAATATACAAACTTGAGGCTTTCAAGCTTCCACAGCTTTGTATTGCGCGCTATCAGTCTTTCGTCTCTCACGCCTGTCCCTTAGATATAGTGTAACACATAGTGCGACTAAAAATGTTGTATTACTCGCAGTTAAGCTTGAGAGCGTCAGGCCTATACTGCCCGCTAAGCTGAGCCCAGTGGAAATGGCAGTGAGCACACCGACGCCTATGCCAAAAGACATAGTGAGCGTTTCAATGATGTCAAGGCTTCGTATGCGAAGGCTAACGATGATTAAGTAACCGGGAAGCATTATCAAGTAAAATGTACCCAGCACAAACCACACGATGCTTGACGAGTCTACGTACACATTTATCTCCTTGTTGCTTTGTAGTTAAGGGTTGCTCCCCTCGCGCGTTGGCATCGCGCTGTTTCCCGTGATAGCTCCATCGTTCTTGACTTTGTATATGGTGACCGTCGGGTTCACGAAAACGCTCTCGAAAAAACGGGTATCTCTAACTGTGGTAGCTATCTGATAGTGCTGCTCCCGAGGGCCGATAAAAACGTACGACACGTTTATCTGTTTTAAACCGAGAGCGAGCGCTCGTGGATCGCGTTCATTCATCAGAGTGTCTATCCCTTTTTGCAAGTCAACTCCATGATATTGCATCGTATATAGCGGACCTGCGAATGCTAGCCGCCTTCCAGTCTCTAGCGGAACCCGCGGGAAAGCCGCCGGCTCTTCGAGGAAAATGGCATCTTTGCTCGTGTTTCCTTTTGCCCATTGCAATGCTTGTAGCTCATCTCGCGAGGCGAGAACGTATGCACCGTTGTCATAAAACTGCCACATCATATATGAAGTGGGAAACGCGAGGAAAAGTGCTATGGCAATCGTTCCTATGCTCACAAGCGTTGCTCTCGACGAACGACGCACCGATTTTAGAGTTCGGATTACAGTCGCAATATAGAAGCTAGCGAATATAGCTACGGGAAGGTACAGAAACACCAAAAATCTATAGCTGTTATCAGTGAGGGGGAGCGCTATAACATTCATCGCTAGAAAGGCGCACAATCCAAACGCTATCAGCGGCTTAGCTGCTTCATTTCTTAACGACCGATAGGCTCCAATAGCTGCTAAAACTCCTACAAGCCCGTAAATAAGGAATACAAAGTCGAGTGAATAGGTTGAAAACGTAATCTCTGCTTGAGTTGGTCCGCCAATGATAAGTAGTAAGAGCTGCGGAAGCGCTATTGCGCATCCGACTAAGAGGGAGCTAAGGTTGTATTTCGCACATTTTACATCCTTTTTCATGTACTTATACGCCGTGTAAACGCCTACCGCCACAAAAAGTGGAAACGCAGTAATGACATGATAGTAGGATAAGAAACCCAAAGCCAAACCGAATAGGAGTGCATTCAACACTTTCAAGTCCTTTATCAAGGTAACCCACAAAATAAACGCAAAAGTGAGAATCACTAGCGCGAAACTCTGCGTTTGAGGAAGCAAATAGAAGAGGAGCGTTTGATCATACTTGATGGTGGCTGCATCGCTGAATTGGTAAATGAGATAGGGAAAAACGTCGCTCGGCCTTGCATAAGTAATCGCAATCCACGTCAAACCTCCACCAAGCGTATACAAAACCATTGCACTCAACGCGGTCAAATTGTCAAATACCTTTTTGCACAGCACGAAGACGTTCATCGAGAGTGTAAAGACGAGCAATGGAACCAGAAGCTTGATGATGACTAACGGACTAATGCCGCTCAAGATAGACAGCGTTCCAATGTCTACATGCATAAACCAATTGTAAATAATGTAATACATTGGGAGATACGGATCCTCAGGCGGAATGTGAGGCGACTCAACAAATCGCGCTATTATCGAAAGGTGAAAGTTCAAGTCAGAGGCTTCTGTCGGGTGCACCATAAGTCCGTCATTACTGACGACAAGTGATTTCGCAAGGGGAACGCTTACTAGCACCGCAAGCGCGAGAGAGAACAGGATAGGGATTGCAAGCATAAGTGTGCGACGGCGAGAGGAATCTGCGTCTCCACTTACTTCGCGCTGTCGTGCGTCGGTGCCTTGGATAACGAATGATAATAGCGACAGTGTGAGTATGATAGACCCGATGAGCACTCCCGTGAACGCGACGTTAACGTTTAAGAAGAATAGGATCGTCGCCGATGCGGGCGCCATCAGCAACGACAGAGATAGGGCGTAGCTTACGCTTTCGGTAACCCCTATGCTTCTGCCATTTTTGTAAAGCAGGAAAACACAAAGGCCGGGCAGCGCTATCAAAAGGGGAAGCAGCGCTGATTTCAAAGGCAGCATCAAGAGTACTCCCGCGACTGCTGTCAAAATCTGATGGGGTACGCGCTTGGGCCTAATCATTTTGACGAAGAGATTTCTTTGTAAGCATTCTGAAAAGGAGAGAGTCAAAGTATTTCAGTGTCGCAAGTGCTCCTATTCCCGCAGCGATTATCAATGACTGTACAAGAAACGTTAAAAATCTGTCCATGAAGATTTCAATTCCGAATAGGTCATTCTTTGTCAGCAGAAGCGAGGCAATCACCCACGAATAGAGCAAATATCGTTTTTGAACTTTATTTCGTTCGAGCCAAACAATACCGATCACAGCAAAAGGAAGAAGCAGCAGCCCTGCTCGTTCGAAAAATCCTACTCTGTTAACGCTTGAGAGGAAGTCAACTGCCGTACCTTCGTGGTATTTCACCTGAGAAAGTCCTAGTATGCTGAGGGTATGGAGGGAGTAGACTTGCCATAGCCCATACATTAAGATTACGGCTATCAACGGAATAACAGCCTTCAAAAACTCGTCTCTGTTCTTGATCTGCGTGGCCGCATAAAATAACAAGACTAAGGAAAGGGTAAGGAGCGCCATCTGGTGAGTCAGAGCCGTCGTGGCTGCGGCAATAACAGATAAGAGCACGTACGCGTTGAACTGGAAAGGGCTCTCTCTTTTGTTAATCACAACAAAAAGCAAAGTAAGGGGAACCAAGAAAAGGCCGAGAAGCTCTGGCAGCGCGCGAATCGTAAAGATAGCCATCTCTGGAGAGATCGTGAGAAAGAACAAAGCACAAACCGCAGCGTTCTTCCCCACAAATCGGTTCGTAAACGAATAGATAACGCCAAACATCGCCGCGGAGAGCAGTATCGTTACGAGTCCTGACATGAGCATCGGATCGATTCCGGTCACTAGCGAATGCGAGGCTACTAAGAGGCGGTATGCCGGGACGTAGAAATTCGGGAATCCGCCGTTGTATGAGAGTTCCTGAGCAGGGTAGTGTCCTGACTCTAGCGTTAGTCGTTCTATGCCCACATGGTATAATGTATTTCCGTACGTCGGGATTACGTAACTCTGAAGGACCTTCAAGTGATAATCGACAAATAGGAAGAGTAACGCAATAATAACTGCGTATCTAAGACCGCGAGAATAATCAACCGACTTCCACAGATCTTGCACAGCCATTCCGATGATTACACCACCTTGTATATCCTCACGTCTTCATTCGAGTACTCAAGCTTGAAGTATCTGTTATTATCAAACTTACTGGCATCTACGGGAATCCATCCAAACCCGCAAAAAACTTGCCTATTAAGCGGAACAAAGGCGTAGCTTAAGTTGTACTGTTTACACAGGAGATGCGCTTCGCTTGCTGCGTTCGTCTGATAGATTAGCTGCGCGTCTCTCATGTTCGATATGGGATCGGGAGCATTCGCCCAGTCGCCACCGACTATTGGAATACGCGCAGTCATCCCCATTACGAGTTCTCCTCCAAAGATATCGGCTTGAAATCTGTCGGTGGGCTGGGTGTTGGCCTTGATCCACGACGTGGACTCCAGCTCTCCTTTCGTCACCACGGGATCAAGCCAGAGGTCGCTCTGCTTGCGTACGCTCGTCATGCCGTATGTGGCAGCTAGCAGCAATATTACTGCTAAAAATGAAACTCGAATCAGGTTCCATGCTAAATGGACCATAAACCTCTCTTTTCGTCTGCTTGTAATATGCCTTTTACGGATCACCAGAATTCTGGAACCGAGCGATCGAATCTTGGCAATCAACCGATGTGGTGACAATGATGTCGCTCAGCCTTAAATGAGTTCCATTGCACGCTTTATCTGGCGTGCCCTATCTTCGTCCGTTACGACGTCAATTTGAGCTCCGGCTGCGTCGATCAGTTCAATCGCTTCTGCTATTTCTGCCGCAGTAAAGAAGAGGCGTGTCATCTTCAGCACGGTAACTGGCTCGAGCTTGCGGCTCAAACTATAAAGAGTGTTCGCGAGATCATAACTCAACGCTGCTTGAAGTGAACCTGTCCAGTCTAGACAGTCTATCAAGTAAATGCTACCGTCTTTCCTACGCAAAAAATTATCGAGCTTAATATCGCCGTGGACAAGTCGATTAGCCATTAGCTGTCGACTGATGCTTAAGATCCGAATGGCATCCTCGTGTGTCAGGTCTGCCTCTCCAAGAGGAATACCTTCAATGTATTCGAGCAACAAAAGTGAGCAGGAATCGAACTGAAACAACCGCAGGGGTTTGGGCGAGCAAATGTTTGCGGCCCTAAAATCTGTCAAGGTCCTCGCTTCATAGCTTAGAACATCGGGCAAAGAGAGAGCTTTTCGATATGCCGGCCCGCGCGCATCTGAGAGGAGACGAACGCGCAGGTTTCGGCTTTCAATCGCATAGTTGAAGTTGCGTAATCCCTTTTCAGTGACGACTTTCGCAAAAAGAGCAAGTCGCGTTTCGCCCACACGCACGTCCACTTTTATGGGTACAGAAATCCAATGTGAACCGTGTGTACAGATTTTGAGCTTAACTCCGTCAGAATGCAGTTGGTCCCTGAGATACCTCTCGAGCTCTCGCCGGTATGTGTGTGATAATCCGTCCGTCAAGACGCTCCGCAGAATTTTGAGTCCCCATCTGCGTGCTCGTGAGTCACTCATTAGCCAATTGTTGGAGGCTGGAAATGAACGCCTTTTTATCTGGCGAACATGAAATTCAGTGCCAGAACGATCGCGGCAGAGAGAATACATGCGAGGATGATCGATCGAGGGTTAATATGAACGGCACTTTTGTCCTCAGATTCATAGTACCTCACCAAGCCTGCACTGGACATAGGGCCTGCGCCCTGACGCTTTCCTTTCGCCATAGTTTAAAATACAGTTTGCTATGATTTATACGTTGTTATGGAGGAATACGTCGTCGGAGGCAAGATTCTAAGTGGCAACGATTTTGAGTTGACAACGGGTTATGTTCACGTCAAATCAGGCCGGATTGTCGAAATAGAAGAACGCTCAAGCGTGAATTCACGCGACTGCAGGGCGTGCGGGATAGTTATGCCCTCGCTAATTAACGCCCATACACATCTTGGCGATTCCATTATCAAGGATACTCCGTTCGATACGTTAGACAGATTAGTAAAACCTCCAGAAGGATTGAAACATCGCGCGTTGCGTGAAGCAGCTAGAGGCGTCTTAGCCCTAGCAATGCGCCGATCACTCTTAGACGCATCGCATACCGGGACGAGTCTGCTTGCTGATTTTCGGGAAGGAGGAGTTGATGGTATCAATGCACTGCAAACAGCACGGGACTCGCTAAGAAAAGTGCAGGTGCTGATATTTGGCAGGCCAAATGATGGACGAGATTATATAGTAGAAGAGGAGATTGATACTATTCTTGATATCGCACACGGCCTGGGAATAAGCGGAGCGAGTGATTTCAGCACCTCAGTCATCACCCAGATCGTCAAGAGAGCAAGAAAAAAGGACAAATTTGTTGCCATTCACGCAGGCGAAAAAAGTGACGCTGATATTGATTCTGCGATAGCATTGAACCCAGATTGCCTCATTCATATGACCTACGCCTCTCAGCATCAGATCGAAAGTGGCATCCCAATCGTCGTGTGCCCCAGATCAAACTTGATGACGGGTGTAGGATCGTCATTTCTGCACCCTCCAGTCACCGAGATGGTGGAGAGAACCACGGTGGGGCTTGGGACGGATAACGTTATGTTGAACTCTCTCAACATGTTCGCGGAAATGGAGTTTACGTCGAAAGCGTACCTGCGTGACGATCGAAAAGTCCTCGAAATGGCAACGCTAAACAACGCGAAAATACTGCAGCGCGATCACGAAATAGGTTCAATTGAGCTTGGAAAGAAAGCTCATCTACTTGTCATTAACGACAAATCAAATAATCTATTCGGGACCCGAAATATCATAAGCAGCATCGTCAGAAGAGCGCGCCCGGATGATATCATTTGTCTTGCTTAGCACTACCAAGTCTACAGAACGTGGCTTATCACAACAAAGGGGATTCATGTGAAATGGGGCACAAAAAGAGAATAAGTTGCATATCCTGCTTGACTCAAGCCAGCCGCCGAGATGCGCTACGACGAGGTCCACTGTCAGCCCATCAGAGGCACCCTGTCACGCAATAGAGCTGCGTTCATAATGAGGACTAGAAGATGACAAAAGTTGAAGACGTTATGACAAAGGACGTGGTTTTCGTTGAGGTACCGGGATCGCGGGATAAGGCCCTCAAAATTATGAAAGAAAAGGGTATAACAAGCGTGCCCGTGGTCAAGAATCGAAATCTTGCGGGGATAATCACACGAGGCGACATATTTCGCAATCCTGAAGAGGATCAAATTGCACTCCTTATGACAAGACAGCCCGTTTCTGTTTCCCCACAAGCGACGTTAAACGAAGCAGCTGGCGTCTTTGTTGAAAACGCTATAGCTAGAATGCCTGTCGTGGAGGACTCTCGACTCGTCGGGTTTATCACGGTCACTGATATAGTCAGCGCTATAGCAGAGATGGATATCGCGACTCCTGTTGATGACTTCATAATTCGCGAAATAGTAGCGGTTTGGGAGATGACGCCAGTACGGGTAGTAGGAGAAGTAATGAAGCTAGCAAATGTCGATGCCAGCCCAGTGATCGATTCTACTAGCCACGTCGTGGGTATCATCACCGATAGCGCCCTTTTACGGGCGAGCAAAATAGAGGACACGATAGAAAAGGCAGATCTGTCAGCGGGCTCAGATGAGGATGCGTGGACGTGGGAAGCTGTTCGAGATACGATGAGCCTGTACTACGGCGTTTCGAGAGTTGAGCTTCCGGATATACCAGTGAAGGACATAATGATGGCTGATTACGAATCGCTTTATCATAAGACGAGCGTAAGTGAATGTGCCAGGCAAATGAGGCGGTTTGACGTTGAGCTCTTACCTGTTATCACGGCAGATGAAAAACTTGAAGGGATCATTAGAGACACAGATCTGATCAAAGTACTGCTGTAACTTGTCGCGCCAAGGGTAGGCTTTTTGTCACCTCTTTCGTGGCAGAGTGAGCTTCACGATAGCTCGGTTAAACCTGCGTCAATCACATTTTTCTTGGTAAATTGACGCTAACAGATCTGCGTCTGCGGCAGTCGGCGCTCGAGGAAGGCGTTAAGTTATACACAATCATTAAGTCTTTGCAATCGACATGCAAACGCGTAGGGAATGTTGATGCAACATGCAGCGACGCACATTGATCGCACTTTCCGTAGGTTGGACCTTTGTGGCGCTTGTTGCGTTCGCACCATTAGTGCACGCAGAATCGCTCGGCCACCCTGAGGCAACGACCGCACAGCTTTCGACAGGCGAGAGCATCTATAGCCAGATTGATCGCATGCTCAGCAACCTGACAAAGCGATTCGATGTCAGTCCACTAGCTCCATTTAACCAGTTAGCTCCAACGAAAGAGGTGACGCCCGACGTCAAGATCGCCAATGTTAAAACAATAAGCTCTGCTCAATCCGGTTCAAAACCACAAGTTATCGTCACGCTGCGAAACGGACACTTGGCCATGAGTGGTGTTCGCGTTGGTGTTTTCTATAGGAGCCCAGCAGGTGTCAATGTGCTCTCAGAAAGCTCGCTTACTTCACTAAACGCGGATGAAATGCGTTCCATCCGATTCTTGCCTAACGGACTCGCAGACGGTAGCTATACAATCGGCACAGTTGTTTACAAAGACGGAACCGATCCTTCGAATAAAGCAACGCCACCTTACGATATAAAGGAAAACGCTGCAACGTTCGTAATTGCAAATCCAACCCCCTCCGTAGCTCCTATAACAAAAGCACCTGATCCAGGAAGCAAGACGAGTGGCTTCGGCAGTATCTCGAGTCGGTTCGATACCTGGATACTTTTCATAATAGCGATCACGACGCTGATAACCATCGCACTCTTTTTCGTCTTCTCTCAAAATAGGTCTGGGGAAGACCGCTTTGAAGAAGATCATTTCAACCACGATGGTTCTTCGCTAGGAAACAGTCGTACTTCAAGTCTCGTGGCAGGCAGTCAGGCATCATCACGGGAGACAGAGCGCGTACGGCACGAGATGCTCGACGAGACTGCGCGTCCACATCTTTCGCAGATTGCGATAGGCTCAGGCGAATCCGCCTCTGACAAGTATGTGGGGACGAAGGCTCATGATTTCGAGCGCTCGACTGACAATGAACCGAACTTCGATGTTGACGGGTTTGTCGTAGGAGACGTATCCTCGAAAAAAGCCCTGCGGAACAAGATAAAGGGGAAGAAAGGAGCGTAAGCGCATCTTGATCGCGTGCCACGAGACCGAGAGGGAGCCTCTCCTCAAACTAGGAACGTTAAGGATGTTAGCGCCATATATCGTCTAAATCTAAGCTTTGCTGGGCGGCCTCTTTTATTACGTGAATCTTCCTGTCATCAAATGGATCGATGCGCGCCGTAAGCCTCTCGACGCGCTCTGCGGCTGTGAGCGTGTCTAGGTGAACGAGTATTACGCTGACTCCGAGTTCTTGGGCCCGTGCGATGACGTGGTTCGCAGGATACAGCCCTCCCGTGAGTATGAGACACGATGTAGAGGTTGACAACGCGGCGAGTTGTAGATCTGCTCTATCGCCTCCCGTTATGACTGCCTTTCCGGGGACTCGCCTAAAGTACTTGAGTGCGGATTCTGGCGTCATAGCTCCTATAAGCACTTTTTCGATAAGTAGATCCTCGCCCTCCACAATGATTTCGCCGCCGAGTTCTTCTGCTATTTCGTATGCGTGTAGTGCTTTCAATTCTTTGAGCAGCGGAATAGATCCCAGGATATTTATCCCCCGTTTGTTCATGTAATTCTCAAATCCAGGGTCTTGTGACTGATTAAGAATCACCCCTCTTAGGTTGACTTTAAGCTTCTCGAGAAGAAGCTTAATCATCGCAACCTTGTCAAGCGAATATATGTCAGTCACTAGTAGTATCTCGGTGTTTAGTGCGCGAGCTAGCTGGATGCTCGAAATGTTATGGATGAAACCAGTGCTAATGTCTTTCGTCCCCTCGAGTAAGATCGCTTGTTTATCGCTGCAAATACGGTTCAGTCCGCATATGATATCGTCAATTTTTATACCTTTGAAAATATTGTACGTGAAAGGCGAGAGCAAGGACTCGTCCTCTAAGTCGAGCACGTGCTTCATTAGGTACGCGTCCTCCTCAACGAGTTTTCCATCAATCGTGATAAGATTCTCACGCATAGGTTTATAGAACCCCAAGACTCCTTTAAAGTTCAACGCGAGACCCAATGCGACAATAGTCTTGCCCGATCGTTCAGATACCGAACTTATTACAAGCGTCGGAACTTTGCATTCAACACCCACTTCACTTACCCTCCTTGATATTGAGTAACGTTAGCCTCCCCCCGTACAATCACGAGGGCGTCCGCCGCATAGCATCCGTTTTCCTGAACTATCAGCGGGTTTATCTCGACCTCCTGAACCTCTGCGAAATCTTGGCTTATCTGACTGACACGCAGTATGACGTCAGCGATAGCATCCACATCTAGCGCTTTCTTCCCACGTGCTCCGAGCAAAATTGGATAAGATCTGATCTCTGAGATCATCATTTTCGCTTCTCTAAACGTAATCGGAGCTATTCTGTGAGATACATCCTTTAAGACCTCTACGTACACTCCGCCCAGGCCAAAGGTGATGAAGGGTCCGAATTGTGGGTCACATGTCACGCCCACAATAACCTCCTCACCATGTACCATCTCTTGGATTATTATGCCGTCTATTCGAGCCTGCGGCATTCTCTTGTTAACGTTGGCGTATATCTGATCGAAAGCGTTTTTAGCTGCGCTGTCCGTGTTAATTCCTGTGATGACCCCACCTATGTCCGTTTTGTGGGAAATGTCAGGCGAGCTTACCTTCATAACCACCGGATAGCCAATTTCATTTGTCGCCTGGATGACTCTCTCTCGTGCGGTGACAAGTCTCTCTCGCGGCGCTTTGATCCCGTATGCCTGGAGCACGTTTCTGCCCTCCTCCTCGGTCAGGAGTGTCCGCCGCTGTTTCTGAACGCTTTCAATGAGTAAAAGCGCAGCTCCCTTTTGGCCCGTTATGTGCGGTGCAGGTTCCGACTCCTTTGATGTTTCGATTTCCCGGAACCTGATAAGGTTACTCGCCGCTCTGATTGCGGCTTCTGGACTTGTAAAATTCGCTACTTTGCCTTGTTTCAGTATCTCAAGAGCGGTGCTAAGTTCTTTACCTCCTATAAAAGATGTGATGACAGGCTTCGCGGCTCGAGACGAGAGTCGGACAATCATGCCGGCAGTTTCTTCTGGTTCAGTCATGGCTTGCGGCGTCAGAAGGACGATGACAGTGCCTACGTTTTGATCGGCCAATATCGTCTGCAAAGTATCCATATATCTCTGAGGCTGGGCGTCTCCAAGAATGTCGACCGGATTGTAGAGGTTACTTCCTGCTGGCAGTCTGTCCCTCAGGGCCTCTACGGTATCAATGGTAAAATTTGCAAGCGATATGCCGTGTTTAGCACAAGCATCGCTCGCCAGCACGCCAGGACCGCCAGCATTCGTGATGATTCCCACCGCCGAGTTTGCTGGGACGGCACAATGCGAGAAAACCTTTGCAGCATCGAACAGTTCATCGATAGAGTCAACACGTATTATTCCCGATTGCTTGAATGCAGCGTCGTACGTGGCGTCTGAACCAGCCAGAGCACCGGTATGAGATGACGCTGCCTTAGCTCCCACGTCGGTTCTTCCCGATTTAAGGGCAATTATTGGCGTGAATCTCGCTATCTCGCTCGATACCTGCATGAACTCACGCCCGTTATCAATTCCTTCAAGATACAGCGCGACGATGCTCGTCGAAGGATGACGAGCGATGTAATTCAAAAGTTCGGCTTCTGTTATATCTGCCTTATTGCCTACGCTCACGAATTTATCAAATCCGAGGCTTTCGCTCGCAGCCCAATCGAGAAAGGACGTACAGAGCGCTCCGCTTTGAGATATCAATGAAATCACGCCTTTGCTGGGGTACTCGCTTGCAAAGGAGGCGTTCATGTTTGCGTTGGTGCTTATAATACCGAGGCAGTTCGGACCAATAATTCTGATTCCGTATCGTCTCGCTATATCCTTGACTTCGGTCTCAAGTTTTGCGCCTTCTGCGCCCGCTTCTCGAAACCCCGCTGATATGATTATTGAAGCTCTTATACCGGCACGCCCCGCTTCCCGTAAGACGGAGGGGACAACCTTTGCTGGAACTGCTATGACCACGAGATCGACCTTTTTAATCGTGGGATAAGCTTTTAATCCCAGAATCTCGTTCGCATTTGGATTGATCGGAACAATCTCTCCGACAAAGCCGGCATCAATCAGATTTTTCAATACCGAGTGACCGACTTTGCCCTCTTCACGGGAAGCTCCGATTACGGCGATTGATCTCGGATAAAAAAAGTCGTCCATCCTACTCTTTTAAGCGTGGTCACAACTAATAAGCGTAACTCGCTGAACGAGTTATCTGCTATCCCGTGTTTCTGATTATAAAGATTATGCCGTAGTAGGACACTCGAATGTTTTATATATGAACTGCGAGTAGTGCTTGAACAGCCCACTGGGGATGAATAAAATGCCTCAACCGCCCAACAGGAACGTTCTTTTATGTTTTATCGCTGGCCTAGTGATTATAACTGCCGCCATCACCGTTATGCCGGTATCCGCGACTACAGTTGTGCAGCTCCAACCGGGCACTGTGAGTCCGGGTGATAGAGTGCTTGTATCAGCCAACATGGCGCGAAATGGAAGTACCGTAACACTAAGTTATTACTACGACGCGAATAAGAGCGGCGTAGCACCGAACGGTGCTTCATGGGTGAAAATCGCGAAAGTTACTGATGGTGGAGCGAACGATTCAAAAAACAAAACTAACGGCTTCATCCTTTTCTCATGGATGACTCCTCAATTCTCGCCTGGACAGTACATCATTAAAGTAGAAGATCCGAACGGACCCACCAGGACAACGCTCTTGACCGTTCAAAGCGCACCGTTGAACTTAGTGCCTGCGATCTATGGACCGAACGTGAAGTCGGACAAAGGGCTCATTATGCCTGGAAATTCATTTTCTGTCGCTGCCGTAGTCACTGGAAATTGTCGTATGTGCCACACGACCGATAAGCCAACACGCAATAATCCTGGTGTAAACACGGCAGCGGTCGATAAGCTGTTTTCAGCTGACCTGAGCCAAATTACTGGGAATGCAGGAGATACACATGTGCCTCCGTTTCAGATACATCACCAGCTGGTTACCTGGTTTAACAACGCTGGTAAAACGCTCGCGAACAATCAGACGGTCAGTTCTACAGTAACAGGCACTAATCCAGCGGGAAACGCGACAACACAGGGGATCGCTTATGCCGGGGTCAACACTGCGGTCAATACTCCACCTAAAGTATCAACAAGCGGCGGAGCGCCGATCTCTGCAACAGCGCCTTCCCAAAGCAATGCATCCTCCGCGGCTGCTTCCGCAGGCCAAAAGAGCCAGGGCAGTCCATTGCCGGGATTCGAAGCTATCCTTGCTATCGCAGGACTAACCGTCGCAGCTTACTTGGTGAGCAGAAAGCGATAAGTCGCTCTCTAAAGCGGCGGAAACGCCTCCGACAAGCGCTGCAGCATGATCTCATCAGTATGCCGGTTTTACGAGCATGAAACAGCGACAGCTTGAAATCATCCTCGAGCAAGTCGAGAGATTTGACTCCCCCTCTGCGGCACTCGAACAGTATAGCACTCCAGCCACAATCGCTGCGCGACTCCTCCACTTTGCGTATCTGAAAGGCGATATCCAAGATAGGTACGTTGTCGATTTAGGCTGCGGAACAGGCGTGCTTGCTATTGGATCAGCTCTCTTAGGAGGAATAACCACAGGCGTCGATTCGGACCAACGGGCGCTTGATATTGCTCGAGTGAACGCAAAACGTCTCGGTGTATTGGTCACATGGGTCAATAGTCCTATTCGTGATTTTCAAGGAACTTACGACACCGTCGTGATGAACCCCCCTTTCGGAGCCCAAAAGCGACACAGTGACAGACCATTCTTGATGAAGGCGATTAGCGTGGGAAGGATCATTTACATGCTTCATAGCGCTGTTGTAAATGACTTTGTAAGGCATTTCATTGAGCCAAACCGGGTTACTAACGCGATTAAGGTAAAGCTACCCATTGCACATACATTTAAGTTTCATAAAAGTGAAATACGCTACGTAGACGCAACAATTTATCGAGTGGAAGTAGTCGCTCATTTAGCTGACACGTGATAAAACTGACACACAAAGGAAGGAATGCGAAATGACGGACATAGTGGTTCCCGGTGATCTTATTGGTCTGTCTGAAGAGTACTTATCAGGCGAAGGAACATACGAAGAGAGGGGTAAGGTATTTGCAGCCATAACCGGGAAAGTAGAGAGAGATAAGAAAGATCGCACAGTGCGGGTCGTGCCGATGATTAAGACTCCTCCGGTACTCAAGGTCGGAGATGTAGTAGTTGGACGGGTCATCGACTTGAAGAATGCTGTTGTGCTAGTCGATATTGCGCGAATAAAGGGCCAGGAAAACCGCGAGATAGCGAATGCTGACCAAGGAGCTATTCATATTTCCAACGTCAAGAACTCCTACGTTTCGAAATTGGAAACGGAATTTGACCAGCAGGATATCATAAAGGCCAAAGTAATAGACGAAAAGAGCTTGAGATTGAGCACAGTTGAAAAGAATCTAGGCGTTATAAAAGCCCTGTGCTCGCGATGTCGGACGCCCCTTATCAGGAAGAAGCACAAACTTGAATGCCCACGCTGCGAGCGAATCGAAACGCGAAAGATCTCCGAAGATTACGGAAAGGGCGTAATCTAAGCTGAAACTGGCTAATTTTTACTCGAAAATCCTTTTTCGTGGGGGCTGTGCCATGAACATTAAGATCATCCGAGTCACAGAAGAAGAAGCCGAGATAGAATTCCTTGATGAAGGTCACACTTTCTTGAATGTTTTAAAATACTCGCTCTTTCAGGATCCACAGGTTGAGATAGCTACGTATGACGTGAAGCACCCCATGACAAGCAACCCGATATTTCGTATCAAAACCGATTCTAAGGATCCTCTGATGGCGCTGAGGGACGCTTCACTACGGTTGAAAGATGAGTTTGAAAACCTCTTAGAACTAATCAAACTCAAATCTGAAGAAATCGCCTGAGGTAGTACCATTAGGCTTCCGAGATGTATCACACTCGAAGATGGAACGGTTGTCGAGCTAAAAATCGCTAAAAAAGGGGATTACGAAGAGGGGGGTTACGAGTACCTTTACCAGTGGCTCGGACAGGTCGATCAGTTCCTCGCGAGACGATATGCGCCCGATGATTTAAGCGAGAATAAGCAGCGGTGGCTGGACAGCTTCAACAACAACAAGATCACTTTGCTCGCTCTTTGCGACAGAAAAATTATTGCATCCGCGACACTAGTGTTGAACGACCCTCGATCGAGATCTGCCCATATTGCCTCATTTGGCATTGCAGTCCATCCGGCATTTCAAAAAAAAGGGATCGGCAAAATCTTAATTACGTCATTGGAAGAGATTGCTCGAGACAAAGGAATCAGAAAAATAGAGGTGAATTATTACCAAGGTAATGCAGCGGCAGCTTTGTACCGCTCCTTGGACTATTGTTATGAAGGCCGAAGATTAAGGAAAGGTAGACTTGACAACGATACCTACGTAGATGAAATACTACTGTACAAGTTCATCAATGCGTCTTAATGATCGTACGACGTGGCCGGGGACTATCCAACAGATGTTCTTGGTTCCTGTCCAGCAAGTACATAAAGCTTCTCAAAAAAGCATTTGTATTCAGCAACGGCTTTGACTGTCGCGAATTCAAGGCGCATCCTCTCGATAACTGATCTATAGCCGGTCAGGGAAGAGACTACAATCTGTGCCTTACCGCGTTTTGTCAAATGTGCACAGACCTGTGAAATGAAGTCCCAGATTACCTCCACGCCAGAAGGCCCTCCATCCCAGGCTTTTGCACACCAGTCCGTCGGCATATTTTCGTCAGCTGGCAGATAGGGGGGATTGAATATTATCAGGTCGAATTTCCGATCCAGGCCGCCGAAAAGATTAGCTTCTATCGCATCTACCCCGTTTAAACGAGCGTTCAAGACAGCAAAAGGGTTTATGTCGGTTGCTATCACGTATCGCGCTCTTTTTGCGAGCAGCTTCGCAATTAGGCCGCATCCTGTACCTACTTCCAAAACTGCGTCAATGGGTTTGACCTCCTCCCACGCGGTTTTGAGTAGCAGGTAAGTATCTTCAGCCGGCTCGTACACGCACGGTAGTATATGCACCAGCTCGCCTCGACAATACACGGTTTTAAGATTGTCAGCTCGGTCTAAATGTCCAGTCACGCACATTCGATCCATGGTCATCGCTATTGTAACGCTCGCTTTTTATTCATTGCCGGAGTTCAAAAATGTCATTGGCTAGACTTGCGATCTCTTCGGGAGCCAGTTCGTAGGCTCTGCGCGTGAGGTAGTGTTGAGGAAGTTTAGCTACCATTTTGCCCACTGCTTCAGTGTTCAGTAACTTGGCAGCTACGATAAGCGCTCTTTTGAGCTTCTTTCGTCTTTGTGTAAAAAGCGCCCGGACAAACTGATGGAAGAACGCCTCGTCGTACAGGTCAAATTGGGGTGCGGTCGGGACAAGTTTGACGATGATAGATTCAACTCGCGGTCGTGGCACAAACGCGCTATTGGGGACGCGCTCGAGCAGCTCGACGTTGCATCTGTAGCTGAGGCAGACGGTAAGACGGCTGTAATCTTTCGTTCCTGGCTCTGCGACCATCCTTTCAGCGAATTCCTTCTGATACATCAATATGCCACACAAGAAAGGATAACCTAATAATTTGAATGTAACCTTAGACGATATCTGATACGGTAAGTTTGACACGGTCTTATCAAAGGGAGGAAACGTAACTCTCAGGGCGTCTCCTTGGATTACTTCAATCCCTTCGATCTCAGAAAGTACTTCTACTAGTTTCTTGTCCCTCTCAATTACCACGAGCTTCTTGCATACTTTGACAAGGCCTCTAGTTAAGCTGCCTGTGCCTCCGCCAATCTCCAAGACTGTCTCATTCGGTTGTAAGTTTGCGTAGCTAATAATCCTATCAACGAGCTGCTCATCGATGAGGAAGCGTTGTCCCCACTTCGTCGCTTTATAGCTTTTCTGCACTCTCGGAGGGGTTGAGCTTATGGGTTGTCAAGCTAAAATCTATTTTGCAAAAAACTTGTACTTGACGTGCTCGTCTTTCAGCTCCTCTTCGATCCTTTTGGCCATCACTTTTTCAGGATGGTACAACCCTTTTACTCTGTTGGCGATATCTTCAAAACTTTCAAAGGGCCTCTTTTTGCGCTCAGAGAGTATCTCCCACATCAGCTTCTTGCCTACGCCGGGAAGCAGCGCAAGAGTGTGGAGGCGCGTTGTTATCGGCGGTGCTTCGTTAAAGAATTTCACAAACCGCGGTTCCTCTTCTTTGACCATTAGTTCGAGGGCATAGGGCAACTCAACTCTTGCGCCGTGCGTCAGTTCTTTGTAGCCGACCCTCCTTTTTACGTGATCAATTTCACTGCGTTCTCCTTCTCCGATATAGAGACGGTCATAAGTCTGTGGAACGTAATCGGCGCGAGGTATCAATTCAAGCAATGTGAAATTCCCTTCCCCCACTGAATGTATAATAGGCTTCTTTCTGTAGACAGGATGAGGGTCATCAGGATGACCGTGGGGCAAATAGTCCAGTACTCGAACATATTGTTCCTTTTCGCCCTTCATATCGTCATCTCCGCGTTTCAGTAGAAGCGCGCTATAATATCAAGTATTTGCTCGAGTTCTGCTTCTGTGAGTGAAAAGCGTTCCTTCGCGTAAATCGAGCGGACCTCATCATTGGACTGCGGGATTATGTCAGCAATCCGGATTGCTATCTCTTCTTTCATTTTTTCGAGCTTTTCTAGCTCTCTTACAAGTTCTCTCGATTGCGGCGCGGTGAGTTTCGCAAAGGTCTTGACGTGGTCGAGAGCCCGTCTGAACTCATAGGTGAACTCTTCTTCAGATCGCGGCGTGACTAGCTCAGTTAAGATCTCCTTTACCTCTGAGATAGTCAGGTTAACCTCCTCTAATACGGTCTTTACTATCATTATGCCGGCTTCTGTGCTTTGAGATGTTGCGGTCGGGCTATTATCGTCTTAAGCGCATTGCCGTCCGTCACCTCAACCAGATATGCATGACCTCGTTGTTCGAGTATCTTCCCGGTCCTGCCGTGAAACTTCGGATTCGGCATGCCCCTATGCACGCTTGGATCCAGATCGATGTGAACCATCTGCCCTAATTCAAAACTTCGTACCGCGTGACTTACAGGAGGAATACCTCGTTCCCGTATGTTCTTCTTAAGCTTGTATCTCGTCTTTCTTCTTTCACCATGGGATCGTGGCATCAAAGACCTCCGCTCACTTCTAGTACGTCTAACGCTTCAACTCGAGCTTGTACACCGATAAGCTCCGACAAGTTTGGAGTCGTTCTCCCGTTATCTCCTGATATTAGTTCCTTCACGTAGAGGCCGCCTTCACAACGAATGAAGATCTCCTCTCCTCTCGAATCAGCGGAATAGACCTTCTTGTATCGCTTCAAGTCTGCTCGACGATGAACAACTCTTTGGGGAGTTGTCTGCTCAATATCACCTACCAGCTGTTTTAAAGCTGTCTTTAACTTTTTTGTGCCGACTGGATGTTCGTATATCACTTTGAGCCTATAAACTTTATCCGACAAGGTGTTTTTTACTTTGACTACGGCTTCGTGATCCACAAACTGCAAATCACTCACTTCCACTTTGCCTTGGGACATGTTGATTGCATTTCTTAGCACCTGCAAATCAAACTGTCTTCTACGAGGAGATTGTATTTCTAACACAAAGGGCCTCCCATTTCCGAGCATCAGTGCATCGATGTCTTCTCGACCAGCTCCGTGGAGAACGGTATCTTTGCCTTGAGCTATGCTGAGTGCGTGGATTGCGATCAGCTCCTGGATAGACTCAGGATACATTTTTCCCTTAAAGTTGCACTTGGGACATCCGCTTCCCCCGCATCCGCGGCAAGGCCATCTTGTCTGTGGTATGCCTCGAACAAGCTTTTTATATCGCCCATATACAAAAAGTGGATTCACCTGCAGTTCGACTCTGTCATTTGCCAAGTTGACAAGCAGCAGAACTTCGGGTCTCTGAAAATCAGCCTCTGCACCAGTGAGCCGCTCAATCCGTTTGCCTATCTCCCTATTTAATGCTGATTTAAGTGGCTCCGCCGTCGTTGTTTTCGACTCGGCCCAGAGTATTTCTTCGTTTTCTGCAAGCCTACCGGATATTTTGGTGCCGACAAGGAACGTAGCGAACTCATACTCGCCAACCGCATTGAGACATCGTTCAAGCCACACATCCAGATGTTCGAATAGCCCGCCACAGACCCAGCACCTCAAACTCGCCTCTTGATTTTTCTCGGGATCGATAGGCGTATTATTAATCATCGCAGCGACGATTCTGGCGGCCCGTCCACGCTGCTTATTCGTCAGATTCGTGGAGCATTTTGCAAATTGTCGTCCTAGGCAATCGTCACAAATCGGTCCTTCGCTTAGAATCGACATAACTGTTTCGAACATCGTCTATCCATCTCATTGTGCACTATAGTGATGCAGTGGTCTGTATGGAGCTTGATCGGCCCGACGCTTATCCGCTTGGACGGAGCAATTAGGGCCTCTTCTTCCTCTAGCAGGCCAAGGTGATCTCCCAGCATGAAAGTGGCATTGTTGGCATCAAAGGTCGCATCGCGCAAATCTATGCCATTTTCGTCCAGATAGAAAAGGCCTCCCTCCTCACCGATTTGAAGTACGACCTCTCGCAAGTTTGCGCGCTGAACGTAGATGCCTCGCATCGATGCTCTCTCTCCGTGAGTTATGTCAGCCTTGAGGGCCTTTCTAATGAGAGCTCCAGTACTTCTCTCATCGGGGTTGAGGTACCGCAATTCAGCCCCTTCGAGACGTATGCTTTTCGGCGGGTCTGGTTGACCCAGCAGCACAAGGCGGACGCGCGTATCACGGCGTATATTGAAAGAAGTGAGAAATGCGGCTGTGACACACCGTGCCAGTATATCGATGCGGCCTGCGGAACCAGGCATGTCATCGAGCGAGAAATCTCCTGACGTGGCGGCTCTATGACCGACTATCACAAATTGTCTCATAGCCGCCTTGAATCCATCTTAACTTAATACTCTCTCACTAAACGCTAGCGTACCTGAAATCTTCTTGACGCGTACCTTTACGGTCTCTCCTTTCTGTGCTCCCGGCACGAAGAGCGAGTATTTGCCGATTTTCGCTATCCCATCCCCTCTTTTGCCCACTGCCTCTATGTGAACGTCGTAAGTGTTTCCCTCCTCCAGGACGCTTGCCGCACTTTCCTTCTTTACATATCTTTTCCGTATAGGCCTATGGGCGCCGCACGCGTCACACTTTAACATAACGGTTCTGTCACTTTTGGTTAAGTGTGTATCTGGCCGATTGCACTCTGAGCAAATGACGTATTCGGATACATAATCATCAATAAGATTGGTTATCATTTCTTGAGAGAACCTGCCTTGGAAAATGACTCTGCTTCCTTCTGCCTTGCCTGCCGTTCCGAGCTCCCGCAAGAGAAACTTGAGGATGTGTTCTGGATTCCTGTTTAGCACGTCAGCGATTTCGCCGAAGTTATCAAAAACGGTGGTGCGCCCCTCAATAAATACCCGCAGTTGAGGTATTGCAAAGCGTTTTGCGTCGGTAGCCGTGGGGGGCAACTTCTGCATTCCGCGATCAAGGTAATTGTGGTAACTTTCCATATATTATACCGTGCTTGCTTGTCTCTCGAGTTTTCTTCTTCTTAAGCATGAGCTTACTCTCATCTTACGCGTTCACTAGCTCCAGCCCATCATCGATGGCTACCCTACACGGCGGGGGCACCTTCATCGATGCGCGACGTAACGCTTCTTTTGCTTTTAAGAAATTAGGGGGGTTTACGTACACTGTAAACACTCTTTGATCGGCGTTTACGCGAGCCGCTGCACCGACTGCCTTTCCAAATGCTCTTCTCATCCCATCCTGAACTCGATCGGCTCCAGCGCCGGTAGCCATTTTATTCTCCCTTAACACTTGGTGAGGATAGACGCGCAGTTTCAACCTAAAGTTCAGTCTGCCCGCTGATTTCATTAGATAACGGTTCGCCGCGATCCTCGCTGCCTCTAAAGCAGTATGTCGTATTTGGCACGGTTCATCAACGGAGAGCGATACTGCTACCTTGAAATCGCCGCTTAGGTTCCCTGTGTCGTATTGTGATATCTTGCTCCCAGGGATCCCTCCCATGTAGCGCTTGCGCGTGTAGGCAGGGCCGGTAATCTTCCTGTACATCTTAGCTGGTTTACGTGCCATTTCATCCTCTCTGTGGGACTGTGTGATCTTACATATACGTACTTCGTTAAAAGGTTTTGCTGGATATACGATAATATGATAGAAGAATCAGAGAATCAGCAAGGATGCAAACTCCAATTCTCCGTCTGCATTGCGCCTGTTACTTCAAACGAGCGATTGCTGCTGCATGATCCTTGTAGAATGGTCCGAGCTCGTGAACGCGTATGATATCAAATACTTCCCCAAGTTTCTTTACCTGTGTTCGATAAACTGTCTTCGGTTTTGCAGTGACGTCAATGCTCCGTGCCTTGATAAATATGCACGCATACCCATTGCTCTTCAAGAACATTTCTGCGTTCGTGATAGCAATTTCTGCTTGTTTCTTCTGTGCGATATCCTGGTACAGCAGATCGACGAGCTCGACGATATGTCCGTAATCAGGCCTTGACGCATCTGAAAAGAGTGGAATTATGTTCGTCCTCTTTTCCGCCATAAAAATCAGATCCCTTGCCGCACGCGGTGCAAATTCCACGGCGTAAATAAGTGAGACGATGTCAGCGAGGTGTGATACGGTTGTGCCCGATGCGGCACCTAGATACAACACTATTTGCTCACTGTTTAGAGGCACATCCGCCTCTTTTTTCAGTAAAGCGGCCAGTTTGCTTCTCCTCGGATCCCAAAGCCGATATTCTCCGAGCGCCCTCTCACCATACGCGACGCTGCCTCGCGTCGCCAAATGTTTACCCACCAAGTAAACTCCGGGAATCCTGTGTGGTTTAGCGTACATGCTATACTGGATCTCGGCGAATCGGCTTCTGGAGATCGTTAATCCTCCTCTCCAGTTGAGCCATCAGCGCCGGGTAGGCCTGCTTCGAATAGAAATCGAGACGGGCGGCAATGGCTATCTTGGCGGCTATTGCCCTTGCGATCTTCCCCCTGTTTCCTGCGGGGCTGCCACGAACAAGTGGATGCTGAAATATCAACCCGTGCTTTGGGGGTTTTGATCCGTACTTCAGGTGTTTGAACAACGCTTTGGAAGCTCCCATGACTTGGATTTTGCTCGACGGCATTCGTGCGAGCGCCTCAAGGCCTCCTGCCCGAGCTATCAGTCGCGCCCCGAGAAGTTCGCCGGCGAGACTAGAAACGTTGGGAGCAGTAGTGTGCATCTTACGTTCTATAGCATCAGCGATAGACTGTCTTAATTCGCGAAGCTGGCCTATTGAGATAGCGAGCTCTTGCGCGAGTGGACCGCGAATACTCGGGCCGGGTGCTATGGCGCTCGCTACAGGCTGGTTTACTTGCTCGAATTCGAGTCCACACCATTCGGCTAGTCTTTCTGATAGCAAGTTTATCGACTCATCGATGTCGTCGATTGCATCGATCAGTTGCGTTATGCGCGCATCGGGTTGCGAAAATGCCCTAGTTATTTGTGCCCTCGCACGTGATATCGCTGCGGCACGCAATATAGCCACGTACTCGGGCTCAGCGTTCACAAAATGCGACTGGATCGCCATCTCTCTGAAAACGCCTCGATACCGCTTGTCAAAATCTGCGTAATCTTCTGCTTGCAACCTCGCCACTACAGACGGCAAGTCCGACGGGCATACGTAAGAGCCAATGATTGTGCGGTCTTGTACTTCAAGATCCGCAAACCACGTTTTGATCAGCGTCATATCCGTTGATGGCTATCTTCTATAACCTACGCGAGCAGGAGCGCTTTTCATGTCTTTTCATCCGAGCAGGCGATTCTATATATCTTGGCTCAATTTATAGTTTGTCTGTTACAAAGTGATAAAATTGCACGTGCGAATTGGCAAACTCAAAATGAAGAACCCCACGATGCTTGCAGCAGGGATCCTTGGCTCCGCTGCATCTTCTCTTAGACGGGTTATGAAATGCGGAGCGGGAGCTGTAGTCACAAAATCAATAGGGCTTGTGCCTTCAGATGGCCACCCGGGACCCGTAATCGTTCAGACCCCTGCTGGATACCTAAACGCTTTAGGGTTGCCCAATCCCGGAATCGCTTTTGTAGACGAGCTTAAAGGCCTAGATACCATTGAGGATCGACCGCCGATAATTGTAAGCATATTTGGGAGCTGTGCAGATGAATTCGCTAAACTTGCCAGAGCGATCTGCAGACTGGCGGATGCGATAGAACTTAACTTGAGCTGTCCTCACGCTTATGGGTATGGAACAGACGTCGGGTCCGAGCCTTCAGTCGTCGAGTCGATAACCCGTTGCGTAACTCACGCGGTTGAATTGCCAATCTTTGTAAAGCTTACACCCAATGTCACCGATATTACCGAAATAGGTCGCGCAGCAGAAAAAGGCGGAGCTGACGCGGTTGTAGCTATCAACACCGTCAAGGGTATGGCGATAGATATAGAAAGCGGCAAGCCAATCTTGAGCAACGTATTTGGAGGGCTTTCGGGGGGTGCTATAAGGCCAATCGCTGTGAAATGCGTTTACGATCTGTATAAAACTCTCGACATCCCTATCATAGGTGTCGGAGGCGTTACGAGTTCTGAGGATGCTTTAGAACTCATCATGGCAGGAGCCCAGGCCGTTCAGATCGGATCGGCCGTTGCCACTGATATAACGATATTTAAGAAGGTATCGATCGGAATAGATGAATATCTGGACAAGAGTAACCTGACACTCGAAGACATTATCGGGCTCGCACACAAGAGTTAATAATTATGGATTTGAGAGAACTGCTGAATGCCAGAAGCATTCTGCTCGTAGACGACAATTACGGAGGTCTCAAAGACACTACCTTTTCAAAGTACCTCATAAACCAGATGCTCCATTCCTCGCTTGACGCGGTCGCCGCTTTCATCTGCGACGGTCAAATGCGCGGGCTCGCCTTCCAAAGAGATTTTTGGACGTTAGTAACTGACATCGTCCATCTTGATAGCGAATTCGAAAGCTGCGCAGAAACCTTGTTTCAGGAGACCCCAAGCAAGCAACGACGGTCATATACGGTGGACGCAGCCGATTTTAATCGATCCGTTATGGCTCTCTTGTCAGACTCATTAGTAAGTGGCGATGCTTGTGAGTGCGGCGGGGGCAAACGATCGCGGGTTTTGGCATATTCTCCCGAACGTCAAGAACGTATACAGATGCTATTTAAAACGAAAATTGAGCTCGCATATGATCTACGCGATGCAACAATATTGGAGCTGGGTTGTGGGAACGGGATGGCCACCGCAGCACTCGACGAACTCGGTTATAATATCTACGCCTTTGATAATGATAAATGTGCTATTTGTGAAGGGCTGGTCTATGGAGCCCTCCAAAAAGAAAAGACGGTCGTCCTCGACGCGCGGTACCTCTCCCAATACGATTTTGTAAGGTACTATGATTTTGATTGCATTGTTGGTTTCATGCTGGGAGCCATTTATGAGTTCAACAAAGCTGAGTGGCGGAAGATACTTTCAGAAGCCGTCTCGGTCCTCAATGATGGTCTTTTTGTGTTTACAGTGCATAAAAAGGAGGAAGCTGACTTCATTTATGACACGATGAACGACCTTGGCGCAGAAGGTGAACTTGTGGATAACCAAAATGATACAAGCATATACGATCAGTGGGTCTACATCGGCGCAAAAGGAAGTGTACCTTTTGGTAGTACAGGCCGACAGAACAGTTAGCCCCCTCTATCCCACGCGAGCCATCCACGCAGGGTCTAGGCCAGCGGACAGCGCGGGATTCGGAAGATTGTGGCACCTTGATCAGTGACCTGGAGTAACGCGCTATCTAAGCAAATCCTCCTCTCTACACAGCAGCCGCCCGGACGGTTACTGGTCCTCGCTTTGGTCTTTCAATTGGATCGTCTTGTCAAGACGTCTGGTATGTTATCGATGACATCGGTTGCTAGGAGGCCATAACCGAAGCGGGAAAACGCTAGGTCTCCTGCACTTCCATTGAGGTAGGCAGCGGCAGAAGCGCCTTGCATTTTATCTACGCGCGTTAAAAAAGCGCCTACAAGCCCGGCTAAAACATCACCGGTGCCCCCGACTGTCATACCAGGATTACCAGTCTTATTTAATCTATATTTGATTCCGTCTGAAATGATATCGATGCGACCTTTTAGCAGCGTCACAAGGTTCCAATCGCGCGAAAAAGCTTTCACTGCTTCTATTCGACCTTTGAGATCACGCGGCATCGTCTCTTGAGCCAGACGGGTGAACTCCCCTCCGTGTGGTGTAATGACTATCTCCCCCTCCTCATACTCCGATAATGGAAGAGCACGGAGCCCATCCGCGTCAAGCGTCAAGTTCTTACACACGGATATCAGTCTGCGTGCGGCTCGAATAGTTTTGGGGTCGTCACCGAGGCCGGGGCCCAGCACGACGGAATCGTGCTTACCTATTAGATCGATCAGCGCATTGAGATCTTTTGACGTGATCCGATCTGTACCTACTTTCTTGACGATAAGATTTGGACTGAATCCTGCTATTGTGTCGGCTCGAGGCGAAGCGACGGTCACAATATCGACAGCGCATCTCATCGCTGCCATCGCAGACAAGGTCGGTGCGCCTGTGTAAGGGCCCCCACCGATAACAAGCACGCGTCCGTTATCGCCCTTATGGGTGTCTGAACGCCTCTCTAGCAGTAAATCCCCTGGGCCCGCATAGATTTCAGCTTCTAGGGGGATACCAATGTCGTATGTCGATGCTTCTCTTAAAGGAGCGCCTATTTTTGGACGATGCAGTACTACTGTACAATCCGCGTCGACTACGAGGTCTGTGCCGTAGCCGCTTGGCACATCGATCGCGAGCTTTCGAACCCTCGATGCATTTAAAAGCCGTACAGCAGTTCGCTCTGGTTCACGCAAAGGCCCTGAAAGCCCTGTCCCTAAGATGGCGTCAACAATGAGATCGTACTGATCTAGTTTCATCAGTGGACTATCGGTGCGGGAAGCTGATCCTTCATATAGCGTTACGGAACAATCCAAACTTTTCAAAACATCCCAGTTCTTGTGCGCCTCATCAGTCTTTAGATCTGCTTCATGGCCAATGAGCGCTACTGAAACGCTGAATCGTCGTGAGAGATGCCGAGCGGCGACAAAGCCATCGCCCCCGTTATTCCCTAGACCGCATACGATGACTATATTATTCAGAGACCGGTCGATCGTTTCATAAAGACGGGCTATGTGCTCCGCGACTGCTCTGCCAGCATTTTCCATCAACTGTAACTTCGAAATCCCAAGCCCGACGCAGTTTTCATCTAAGCGACGCATGTGTTCAGGAGACAGCGGCTCGAGAGGCATAAACATAAAATGAATGGTAGCGATATAACGCTTGTGCTAAGACGCGTCAGGATCATTGCCGATTACCAGTTCGGCTCAGGTGCAGGCAAGATTCTCTTTCGAGACGCAGTGACCTTCGTTTTATCTCGGACAGGCAGAGTGAGTCAAGTTTTGGATAACGGTATCAGGGTAGCTACGTTGCGCTCGTCCGATGGGCTATTCACGTTGAGCGAGCTAGGCGCCCGCCGGCTCCACGCTGGGATCCCCTACCCAGGGCTTAGAGTCGTTATGAATCCGGAAGCTGCGCCGTTTGTTGGAGATGGGAAAACCGCCTTCGCAAGGCACGTTATCGCCGTGGATCCTGACTTAAGAGCAAACGATGAAGCGCTTCTGGTGGACGAAAATGATGTACTAATTGCAACCGGACGCATTCTTTTGAGTCCGCTGGAGATGCTAGCCTTTACTAGAGGCACTGCAGTGAGAGTGCGGCACGGTTTCCTTCGGCAGTGCTGAGAAATCGAGTCACGGCGGATTTGGATAAGCGGCACCACAACGTAAAAATCTCTTGAAGCCATCTTTAACGTGGGTGAGTTTATGATTCCAGGCATGCGAGGAATGAGTCCCAAGAAGTTGCAGCAGATGATGAAGCAAATGGGTATCGACGTTGAGCAACTGGAGAACGTTGAAAAAGTAATCATTCAGCTTTCAGATAAAGAACTCATTTTTGAAGATGCGACCGTCACGGTAATGACAGCAGGAGCAAGCAAGAACTATCAGATCTCGGGAGAGCCCATAGAGCGCTCAAAGATTAACGAGGACGATGTCAAGCTGGTTACGCAGCAAGCAGGAGTCAGCGAACAAGAGGCCCGAGAAGCTCTGCATGCGTCTGGAGGAGATCTGGCTGAAGCCATCCTCAAGTTGAATCAAAAATAAGAGCGGCACAAGTCATGGTAGAGAGCGCTCTCTTGGTCTCTGTGGAGAACACAGATAGGGAGTTCTTGGTCAGATCAGAGGGAGAACTCCATACGGATAGCGGCGTAATAAACCTTGACGCTCTGAAGACGCTGGAATATGGCGCCACGATTACCACACATCTAGGCGTGGAATTTAAGGTGTTGAAACCACGCCCGCCAGATTATTTTCATCACTTAAAGCGCACAGGGGCGCCAATGACGCCTAAGGATATCGGGACCATGATAGCGCACACTGGCTTAAACGGTGATGACCTTGTGCTTGACGCAGGCACGGGATCTGGAATTCTAGCGATTTTTTTGGGAGGTATTGCCAAAAGAGTGGTTACCTACGAGGTCAATCGCGAATTTGTAAAACACGCGAAAAAGAACGTGAGACACGCCGGATTGACGAATGTTGAAATTGTTGAAGGCAATGTGCTCGAGATGACGTCTGACACAGAGTTTGATGTCATCACCCTTGATTTGCACGAGATAGGGAAAGCAGTGAGCGTTGTAAAAGAGTTTCTGACGTCAGGCGGCTTTATCGCGACATTTTCTCCTTTTTACGAGCAAGCATTTGAAGCGAGAAGAGCGTTGGGAGGATTCACACACGTCACCACCTTTGAAGTGACTGAGCGCGAAATTCAATTTGGAAAAAAAGGCATTCGTCCTGCTACACGCATCGGACACACCGGATTTATCACGATAGCTCGTGGCTGAGGGCGTCCGCGAGGATCAACTCATCTTGCCTTGAATACGCGACAACGTTTAAATAATACGATGCAAGATTTTTTCAGTGAGATATATGGGCCTGGGAACCGGTACAACTGAACCCGACATAGGCTGCATGGCATTCATAGGGTATGAGCGGTACGGGACAACCCGATATGTGCGTTGTGGTGCATTCGGGATACTGCCGGCAGACTCGTGCAAAAGATGCACCGAATTTCGGAAACTGGCGACTCCCGATTACTATCGTTAGCTTGTTGGCTCCTCAACTGCTTTCGCGTAGGCCTTCTCCGTTATCCTGGCAATGCTGTCCCACGTTAAAGTATCTCTTACGCTTCTGTACGCGTTTTTTGCCAACTCGTCTCGCATATGTTGATCAGACAGCAACTGTTTTATTCCTTGAGAGAGTGCAAACTGATTTCTCGGGCGTACGAGTACGCCACAGCTTTCATTAAGGATCTCGGGTATTCCGCCTACGTTTGTGGCGACAATTGGACGTTTACAAGCCATCGCCTCTATCAGAAAGAGACTAGAGGCCTCCATCAAGCTCGGGAGAATCACGATATCCGAGGCGACAATAAGTTGGGGCAACACATCGTGTGGGACAGCCCCGATAAAGGACACACGCTCCTGAAGGTCTAGTCGGGCAGCTAGTTTCTGAAGGTATCGTCGATGCGGACCATCTCCAGCTATCACGAGCTGAGCGTCGTACTGTGCAATTATGCTAGGCATCGCCAGAATGAGGTACTCCAAGCCATTTTTTTCGACTAGTCTGCGTGCCGTGAACAGAATTGCATCACTCGACAAGGAATCCGCGGGCGTGACGTGCGGGTTAAAAGCCTGTGGATCAAAACCATTGTAAATGGTGATGACTTTGCCCGCTGGCGCCCCCCATTCTATGACCTTGCGTGCGAAATAGCCGCCAGTATGAATTTGCATGCTCGATATTCGTGCAAGCATTGGAGCAAGCACACGCTCTGTGAGTCTGTACGCGGATGCGATAACAGGCGGTTCTATGTAGCGCCAGATGTCATAATACGACCCGTGTATCGTATTGATCGCAGCGCCTCCATATTTCCGAGCCAGCATGTTTGCCGCGAGTCCTGAGGTATAGAAATGGCCGTGGTACACGTCAAATCCGGAAAGATTCTCTGCTAAGGCCGCAAAGGGAAATGTGATCTGCCTGCTAAGCCTCAGATTCGCAGGATCCCACGTCCACCTCATGCAGCTTCCGAGATCGATATTTTTGACCAAGACATCTTCAACGTAAAATTCCGCAGCTCTATCACTTGCTCCGCTTATGATTGTTACTTCGTGGCCTTGTTTCGCAAGCGATTTCGACAACTCAAGCAAAGCAACTTCAATTCCTCCGATCAATACGCCTTCGGGAAGCGGCCCGAGCTCATAGATGTGTGCTATTTTAAGCGAATTCAAATACGCACCTTCCAATACTGTGCTATTTGAGCCAATCTCAAGAAGGTGAAGCGCGGATCTTCCCGCAGCTCCTGCAAGACTGAGGCGAGAAGTTTCATTTTGCACCCGACTTCGTAAGCCGGGTGGATAAACATCACGAAGGGTAGCCCCTCTCTATGCCCCATGGTCATACTCACGCGTATCTTCGATCTGATGTCCCGTTCAGTAAAGCCCTGCGCGCAGAGTTCGCCAATCGAGTCCATTGAAACGGGTAGTTGTAGCACTTCCGTGTCCTGAGTTCCAATTTTAGGGTAAAAAGGTGGCATTGGAGCAACGCCTTTGAAGTCACTCGAATAGTCGAAGCGAAAGAAGTCAATGGCCCTTAGCAGGCCATCGGTAACGGCAAATCCGGGTGAAGCGAAGCTTCTTATTCGAGCTTTGGTCACTGTTTCCAGCGTCTTGATGCCTCTGCCGATGAATTCTTTGATCACGGTGTCGTCCATGTTCTGCAGTGTGTGCATCCACTTATAGTGATCGTGTCCGTGCAGGCCCACTTCATGCTTTCTTTCATTTATTGTCGCTAGGACTTCCTCACACGAGTCCTCGACGTTCGTCGCCCTGAATAGGCCATTAAAACTTTGAAAACCGAATCGAAGTGGTCTCGATTTGAGAAATCTTGAGTAGGCTCGCGGATTCGCGATATATCGGAAGAGGTTAAGCGCGGTCTTGTCGGGACCTGTTGTGATGAAGAAAGTTCCTTGGATATCAAGAAGTTCCATTAAGTCAAGAAGTCGAGGCAAGAGAGCGACATCTTGCACGCTATCCACATCTATCCTAATCGCGGCAGGAGTTTCGAGCATTTTGATTTCCGCAAAAAGTATATCTATACAAGTCCCCACAGCTTTTAACTAATAATAAGACTATCGTTGATTCGCAAATCTGCTGGATTGATTTTCAAGTTAATTGGATAAGGACATAGGCATCCATGCATCGTTCTACGTTGTGGCAAAACCAACACATAGCGTTGAGGATGGCTCTATGGTCCGCGTGTACGCTTTTCACTTTTTGGATATGCAGCAGAGCTCTCGCGAACCCCATTTCAATTCCCGATTATGCTTCTTTTAGGCAAAATGGATTCTACTTATGGGCATTTCTTTTCTTGTGCGTCGCATGGCTCTACATCAAGCGCTCGGATATCCGAGCTGCTGTTTACAGTTCAAGAGTCGAAGCTCGATGGATACTCTTCGGTCTAGTGCTTGTCAGTGCTTCTATGGCATTGTTGTTTTACGTTACTGCGTCTTCGAGTGAGCTTTCCTCAAGTCTTTTTGCCATCAGTTTCGTAATAGTCGCACAATTCACACTCTTTTTTGGAAAAGCGTCAAAAATACCACTCATGCTCTTAGGACTATTTGGTGTTGCGGTCACCTTTCCGATGCTGCTCGAAAACTCGTTGTTGGCTCCATTCTCAAGAGCGACAGCAGTACTTTCTATATCCACGTTACGGCTCTCCGGTATGCCGATTACTTTGGACGGGGTTACGGTCACGTTGCACAGTCTGCTAGGTTATAGTATTCTCACCAAAATAGATACCAGATGTGCGGGAAGCGATTCGTTAGCAATATTCATAGCAGTTTTCGGACTCATGCTCATAGACAGAAAGCCTCAAAACAAGGCCTTGATCGGTCTCCTCGTCCTAGGACTTATCGGTACGTATCTCCAAAACTTTGCAAGACTGCTCCTCTTATTCACCGCGGGGTATTACTATGGGTCTGCGGCCCTTTGGATAGTACACGATTATTCGAGCTATATTCTGTTTCCCTTTTGGTTCCTCGTCTTTGCTATCATCTACTTGAAGTACACTCAAAAACCTAATCCTTCGAGCGAACGGATAAGAGGCGCTGAACGAACGGTGGAGCTCTAGCAGGCTGCAAACCGAGCTGACAGTGTCGAGTTCTAGCATGGCCAGAAGGCCTTTTCGCAGCACAATGAGAGCGCAGTTTGACTTGCTCTAATCCTTATTCCGGCTTCAGCCGCCCAAAACAAATCGGAAAAGTTAAGTAAGATAGCGAAACGAAGCTAATGAAGAGCAGAACCGCTGCGCACTGCAGCGGGCTTTGAGCTGCCAATCAGATCTCATGCTATATGTTTGTTACCAACGTCAAAAAGAAACGCACACGTAACCGTTCTTTGAGCCGACTTGGTGCGAGATTAACGGTCTTGTTTCTTTTTACCACAATTTTACTGTCAGTTACAGCCGGCGCGTCAGACGCGGCAGTTTCGCCAAACGGCTCTCCGACAAAAGGTTCGACGAGCTCGCAGCCTTTGGTAGCAGCGGTAAGGTACCCGATACAGTACCACATCGCGTGCCCCCCATCGATGATAAACGACGGCTCTCTCGACTACTTCAAAGCGCACGGCTTCTCCACCGTAGAGCTCATCGCCCCAGACCAGCAACCCTACAAGGCCGAACTCG
>Ga0187780_10000145_pt1 | contig 56306 bp, 60 predicted proteins | sample 1015_Q2_SP10_20__FD_132429 | JGI IMG/M metagenome (GOLD analysis project Ga0187780, IMG submission 132429) | Tropical peat soil microbial communities from peatlands in Department of Meta, Colombia - 1015_Q2_SP10_20_MG | ecosystem: Environmental > Terrestrial > Soil > Wetlands > Peat | place...
CGTTCATACTATATGAACGATTAGAGTTACTTAACTTAAACGTGTGGTAAAAATGCTAGACCGACTCGAAAACGAAATAGAAATGCTTGAGAGGCATCTTGAAGTTTTGAATGCGGTAGTTCTGGGTGAACCAATAGGCATATCAAAGCTATCTGAAATGACCGGGCATTCGAAGTATAAAGTGCGATACTCACTGCGCATACTGGAGCAGGAAGGACTAATAAAACCCTCGCCTTATGGAGCGATTACTAGCGCACGAATTTCTGAGTTTACTGAGAGCTATGAGCAACTTCTCGATCGATTCCTACTAAAGCTAAAACAGGTTAGAGATAACTACAGGATTAAGCCCCAGTGAAAGCAAAAGCGCAATGGACGTCGCTTTCATTTTAGTTCGCTGTGACCTAAAGCTTAAGTAAAGAAACAAATAAGGGAGATGTATCAAGCCGCCATAACTCAGTTGGTAGAGTGCGTGGCTGTTAACCACGATGTCACAGGTTCGAGCCCTGTTGGCGGCGTACGAGGGCCTGTAGCTTAGCCAGGTTAGAGCGCCCGGCTCATAACCGGGCGGTCACCGGTTCAAATCCGGTCAGGCCCATTACAAAGACTTGCAACTTTGGCGTATGGGACGAGCAGTGCTGCAAGTGGCTTCAGATTGTCAAAGATTCTTAGGAAAGACTTCTCTCCTTTGAAAATGCAGTCCGATAGTTCTCTCATTTGGGAAATCAGTTGTAAGTTCGATAACGTAATTGCGCGGGCCATCTCCCTTTGCTATTTTGCAGTTTATAGCCATCTTCACTTGCATAGATAGAGTTTCTTGGCCTTGCCGACTAGGATTTCGCTGCCGCAGCACGCTTACCTTCTTGCAACTAGCACACAAGTGGCCCGGTTGCTCGCTTACTGTTTGAGTTCAGATATCGACTGCGTTCTTGTAACACCCGTAGCCTCACGGAGTACCGAGGCGAATAAATATTAGGCGATCTTATTACGCATGATATTAGACTCAAGTCGCTGGAAAGCTAGAACAAGGGATTAAACGCATGGCCAATCAAAACGACGTGATTCCATCGAAATTCGCGAAAGTGATGAGCAATTTGGAAGAGGCCATAACCCAAGAGGAGCTTAAAACCATTCTCGAAGACAAAGAGTCCGTTTCCGCTTATGTCGGTTATGAGCCAAGTGGAAAACTTCACCTCGGTCACCTTCTCACCGCATACAAGCTCATCGATCTACAATCTGTAGGGGCCGACGTTGTAGTCTTGTTGGCAGATTTGCATGCGTATCTCAATGAAAAGGGCACGATGGAGCAAATTCACGACTGGGCACTTCATTACCAGCGGTGTTTTGAAGCGTTAGGTCTGAAGAAACACACCCGATTTGTGCTTGGAAGCGATTATCAGTTAGAAGCAGATTATACGAAGTTGGTTCTTAAGATTGCTAGGGGTACTACACTTAATCGCGCTCGTCGAAGCATGGACGAGGTGTCAAGAAATGCAGAGGATCCCGTTGTCTCTCAAATGATCTATCCACTTATGCAAGCAGCTGACATCGGATATATGGAAATAGACATAGCGATAGGCGGAATCGATCAAAGAAAGATTCACATGCTAGCACGCGAAGCACTTCACTCAATGGGATTAAAAACACCGATCTGCTTGCATACGCCGATTCTACTTGGCCTGGACGCTAATAAAATGTCATCATCGAAAGATAATCTGATAGCAGTCGAAGATACGCGCGAATCAATTAAAAAGAAGATAAAATCCGCTTATTGCCCTCCGCAGATCGTGCAAGATAATCCTGTCATTCAGTTATACGAGCTATATATCTTTCCCCAGTTTGAAGAGATAGAAATTGAGCGTCCAGATCGATATGGCGGAGACGCTTACTACGATGCATTTTCGGAACTCAGACTTGACTACGCAGATGGCACGCTTCACCCCTTGGATCTCAAAAATGGCGCCATTACTTATATCGAAAGGCTAGTCGCCCCGGTGCGTCGTGCACTATATAAAGATTGAGTTCGTTCGCTTCATGACAAACCTGGAAAACAACTTCCACATCGTGTAAGGGGTGTTTATCTGAGCGAAGAACAGCAGACCAAGGTAAGGTTGCCTCAAAAAGACCGGCACGAGATTTTTGGGATTGTTGAAAGCATGCTAGGCGCTAATAGGGTCAAGGTTCGATCAATGGACGGAAAGACGCGCATGGGAAGGATTCCAGGAAAGATGAAAAAGCGAGTGTGGTTGCGCGTAGGGGACGTTATAATCATCAAACCTTGGAGTTTTCAAGATGACAAGGCAGATATTGTTTGGCGGTACCAAGGCTCTCAGGTTGATTGGCTTAGAAAAAATGGCTATTTGTAGCACTCATTCATGTCCTGAATTTCAGTTTCTTTGATTGTTGATTAGCTGATGTGGTAAAGTGCATGATAAGAAGATGAGGCGCATCGACAGAGCAGTTGACGCGCTCCGAGTTCGAGATAAAGAAGCAGATGATTTGAAGGTACGGGACGAGGTGTTCGATGAGCCAACGCTGAAGGCGCTGTATGGCCTTTCAAGCAAAGGAACGATCCAAGCATTAGGAGGCGTTATATCGACTGGAAAAGAGGCAAATGTATTCCACGCGCTAGGTCCACACGACGCGGAACTGGCTGTCAAGATATATCGGATAAAAACAAGCGATTTTAAGACCATGCAAGATTACATTTTAGGCGACTACAGATTTGCGCACGTTAGAAGAACTAAGAGGGACATGGTTTTTGCGTGGACGAAAAAAGAGTTTCGGAATCTCGTCCGAGCGTACAAAGCAGACGTGCGAGTTCCTAAACCCATCCAATACAGGGAAAATGTACTAGTCATGGAATTCATGGGGGAAAACGCCGTTCCATTTCCACTACTTAAGCTAGGAATAAAGCGCACTCAAAATATCATTGGCCTTTACCAGATGATAATTGACTCCATGCGGAAGCTATACAGAAGCGCCCGTCTTGTACACGCGGATCTTAGTGAGTATAATATACTCCTTAACAGTGACGCCAACCCAATTTTTATCGATATGGGGCAGTCTGTGCTGATTGATCATCCTCGGGCGAAAGAGTTTCTGCGGCGAGACGTAAGCAATATTTTGAGCTTTTTTAGGTCAGCATCGGGACTCGAAGTCTCAGAAACCGAAGTGCTACGCAAAATAACGCAATGAAAGAATATTTGAAGGTTCCCAAAGACCGAATCGGAGTCGTGATTGGCACTGGGGGGAGCACCAAGGCACAGATTGAAGAAAAAGGTGGGGTCACACTTGACATCGATAGCGCCGAAGGTACTGTTTCAATCGAAAGCGATTCAATCAGTATTTTGAGGGCAACAGAAGTTGTCCAAGCCATAGCGCGAGGTTTTAATCCTGAAAAAGCTTTTAGGATTTTTGACGACGACATGATTGGGCTGGAAATTATGGATCTATCAAAAAACGCCGATACACCAAAAGAACTGAAGAGAATTATGGGGCGCGTAATCGGAAAAGAGGGAAGAACGCGGGAAGCGCTCGAGAGTTTGACTGGGACTAGTGTATCGGTGTATGGAAAAACTATCAGCGTTATTGGATATGCCGATCAAATTCAAATTGTGAGAAAAGCTATTGAAATGCTCGTACAGGGCGCGAAGCACGGAGCAGTGTACAGTTTTCTTGAAAGAAAGCGACAGGAAATAAAGCAAGCCCAAATGGATTATCTTCAGTAATATGTGCACTGACGAAAATGCCTTTGTTAAGAGCACGCAACGCTGAGCACAGACAAGCCTTTCTGAAAATGTATTGACGCCGTAGAAAGCGCGTTCACGCGGGGTCTTTGCGAAATACAAGCTCATACGAAGATGCTCGTTTATTGCCCTGGTACCTAGAAAAGCTGTAATAGCTTAACCATGTCGCTGGCTGCTCGCTATTCTTTGGTGTTTATAAGCGTCAATTAATGATTCAAGTCTTTGCTGTTTTTCAAGCAGCTTTATTTCGGAGATGGCATTCTTGCTTTGCTCAATCAGTCGGTCAAGTGCTTCCTTATCGACTGTCAATATGCTTCCAGACAGCCCCAAAGGTAGCTTGGTGATAGAGAATATCGGTATATTTGCTTCAAGAAACCTCTTTTGGGCTGCATGAGACATCTCATTCTTGATGATGATGGCACGAACGCCTTTACTGGCTAAGATATCAGCTGTGGCTAAGCCTCCTCCGCTTGCATCTTCCAACAGGACTATGCTCTTATCAAGCCCAAAATGCCGATCAGCGGCTTCGATCGCTTCTTTATTAAAAGCATTGATGATTTTCACGGCCTTGACAGGCTTTGCATTCTCCGTCTTGCCAATCTGCTTGAGCTTCGTGATACGTTTGTTTAAGCCCCTGTTGGTTCGCTCGCTTTTAGCAAGCTCTACTGTGAGCCGCTCGATCTCCTTCTGCCGGAAAGCTATTTCTTTGTGTTGCTTGATGGCTCTTGTTTCGTGCGATTGAATAGCCTTAAGCTTGTCGTCCATTTTGAGCAATTTCCCCTGATTTAGATGCAACGATTGTCTAAGCTCTGAGACGTAGCTCAGAAGCCTCGCAATTTGCTCGTCTTGCCGCTTGATGATTGCTTTAAGATAAAGGATATCTGGTCCGACTAGGTCCTTCTCTGCCGTTGGCGCTTTTTGTTCAGCGTCACGTTCTGCTGCCGGTGATTTCTTGAGGAGATTAATCGACGATCCGATAGTGTGACCCCTGAGTACTAGCATCTTGAGTTCGTCTACCTCAATGCCCGCCGGTGCTTTCTTTTCGACGTTGTCCAGCTTGTTCTTGAGACTTCGCCAAGCATCTAGTGCTGCGGCGAGAGCGTCGCGCTCGTGGTCATTTGAATGTGCGATAGTTCTTGTATCGCGTTCCTTCTGCTCAATCGATAACGAGCAAGGTGGGGTGTATAAAATGGCGCTAAAAGTCCTCTTGACTTTCTCGACAGTAGTAGGTGCAGGAGTTTTATCGGCAGCTACCACTAACGGATGTCCTGACTCAATCAAAAGTTCGATTAGCTCTGAGAAACCCCATGAACGCGAGCTTGCAACCTTGATCACTTGTCCACTGAGGTTTAGTACTGCAAAAGCAGTAGTGGTACCTGGATCAACTCCGACTATCGTATAAGTCCTTCTAGCCGCTATAAAACTAGTGCTATCTTGCGCGCCCGAAATTACATCACACCTCCAACAAGCCTGAGTCAGATCTCTCTAATTCAGAGGCTACTGTGGTGGCTCGTGGTTATCTTGGTCAATGTAAGACATGATATCTTCAGTTCTTTTTGTTATTTTATATTTTCGAGCAAAATAAGATAACACGTTGCTCACGTCTCGTCGAAGCAACTCATTTGAATTAGGATGTGACAAGGGAACCCATTGAGGCCAGTCTATAATTGCTATCTGACCGTCAGAGCATACGAGAACGTTGTATTCGCTTAAATCACCGTGTATGACTTTTCGACTGTAAGCTAACTTGATTTGCGCAATAATTTTCTGTAACACCTCAAGAGGATCTGTTAGGTTAATCCTGCTGAGTTCCTTTCCTTCAATAAGTCCCATAACGACCACATGCCGATCTTGTGCGATCGGCTTCGGAACCGCCACTACGCTATAGAGCTTTTCTAAAGCTTGATATTCTCGTGCTGCCGCGAGTTTCGCAGCGAGATTCCAAGAATATCGTTTGGCATGTGCACTGTACCCCCTTGCCCGCTTCACGTGCCTAAACGTCGTGCCCTCGCGATGGAACTTGACGACCACAGTAATGCCTTTATCGCGCTTTGCGTCATAAACATCTGATTCCTTTCCAACTCCTATTTCGCTTCCGATGGCCTCTATTGCTTCGCGCTTAACCAGCGTGCGTATTGCAAGAGCATCCAAACCAGCGACAGTTAATTTATAACCTACATAGTGGGTGGTTCTCCGCCGTACTAGCTTGAATCTCAACAGGCGCCCAACTCGATAATTTACCTCTTCTTTCGTAAGCCGACAGTAGGACGGCAGCTCATCTACGGGAACCCAGTCAAAGAAGCGCATTCCAGTTTCAACTCCATGCAGAACCCTAAAATCATAGCTCTCCAGCTTCCTGAATTCCCCAGCGAGATTTTGCAGCATCTTCATACTGTTCCGTTCGTCCCCTTGGTTCTCGCTCGTTTCAGTACGTTTTATTAGTTTATAGCTGAAAATGTGTATGCGAGATGAGATGTGATAAATGTAGCGCGTCCGCCGTGATATCTCAAAAATACTCTGGTCTCCACCTCTGTAGAAGACATTTCGTGGCGAACGTTGAAAAGAAAGTAAAAAAGCAGATACGCAAAGCGAATTTAGAAGGCACCTTAGGGATTGCTTTTAGTGGAGGCAAGGATAGCACCGTGACACTTTACCTGTTGAACGAACTTCTAACCAAATCGGGAGTCGATATGGTGGCAATCACCGTTGATGAAGGCATACGAGGGTACCGAGATAACACACTCAAAACAGCTGCCAAGCTTGTCGAAAAACTAGGCGTTCGGTGGCACGTGGTGTCTTTCGAGAAGCAATTCGGCGTGCGAATAGATCAAATAGAAGAACGGCCTTGCACGCTATGCGGAATTCTTCGCCGCTCACTCTTGAACCGAGTTGCGAAGGAGTTGGGGGTTTCCACGCTTGTCACTGGGCATAACCTAGACGATGAGGCACAAACTGTGCTCATGAACTACTTGAGGGGGGATATACTCCGCCTCCTAAGGCTTCATCATGTGAGCAAAGTCGGTTTAATTCCCAGGATGAAACCCCTCAAATATGTGCCTGAAAAAGAAGTCGCGCTTTACGCTATTCTAAAAGCGATTCCTATCGACTTAAAGGAGTGCAAGTTTGCTTCCGGGGTTTTTCGAGCAGAAGTGCGCGAGCTTCTTAACGAGCTGGAGTTCGGCCATCCGGGTACAAAGTACTCTCTGGTGCGAGGCCAAGAGAAATTGCTGCAACTAACACAGACGAAGCCGTTTGAGCTAGCAGCATGTGCCGAGTGTGGAGAGCCCTCAGTGAAAGAATTATGCCAGAGTTGTGACGCTCTTGCCAATCTGCAAGTTCGTGCCTCTAAGTGAGATGACGCAGGCCGCCGAAACGACTAGGCATGGCCTCTCCTTCAGCAGATCTATTTCATAGTATGCTGTCGAGAGCGCTAAATTCCAGCTCGCGGGTGTGAGTTTTGATATTTATTCCTTTTTTTGTATGGATGTCCGCACTTTGTTTCGGATTGCGAAGCTTAGATAATTCGCTTTGTGCCGGTCCGAGAACTTGAGCAGATTGCACTCCGGTTACTATAAACATCACTCGCACGCGACCCTCATATCCTCTTTGGACTCGTGCTCCCCATATGACGTTCGCGTGGGGATCCAACTGTGACGTCAGCGCTGCTGCAATTTCTTCAGCCTCTTTAAGCGTTAAGTCCGGTCCACCTGTCATGTGGATGAGGGCCGCTTTCGAACCGCGATAATCCACCTCCAACAGCGGGTGGTTGAAGGCCTCTCTCACGACGTCTCGTGCTTTATCTTGGCTCCGAGATTCGCCGACTAACATAGCTGCGACCCCACCGCTGTTCATTATTGTTCTCACGTCTGCATAATCAAGATTTATCAGAGAAGGCTGAGTGATCGTTTCAGAGATGCCCTTAACAGTCTCCGCTATAATCTGATCCATCACAGAAAACGCATGGTCGATTGGCAAATTAGGCACATAATCTAACAGACGGTTATTATCAAGTACAATGACCGTGTCGGCCTCTTTCCGTAAGTCTTCCAGCCCCTCCTCGGCTTTGATGAGTCGTGCTCGTTCTACGTTAAAAGGAGTCGAGACCATCGCAACGACAATTGCACCATGAGCTTTTGCCATCTGCGATACAATCGGCACCGTACCAGTGCCTGTACCTCCGCCCATTCCTGCTGTAACGAAGACGAGATCCGCATCCTCAAGAAGTGCTTCCAGCGTTCTTCGCCCCAGCTCGGCGGCCCGTCGTCCAACATCGGGGTCTCCACCTGCGCCGAGACCCTTGGTAATAGACTTCCCAACTAATACCTTGGTGTCCGCCGCAATCATGTCGAGATGTTGCTTATCAGTGTTTATGGCTATAGTCTCCGCACCTTCTACTCCTATGTTATAAAGACGATTCACCGTATTATTCCCGGCTCCGCCACACCCGACGATGAATATTCGCGGAGTTGCCTCTTCTTCATCATCTTGCACCGTTTGAGGCGTCTGCTTCTCCAATTCACAGCGTCGCAAAGCCTCTTCCACAATACTTTGCATGTATATCTCTGCTCCTTCTAAATTGCGTGCGTAATTCGTTCCTTTCTAGTAAGCAGCTTATCATATCGAGTGTCAACTAAGTCTCGAACGGCTGCTCGTATTGCCTCGCTCTTCGAGGGGAATTCACCTGCAGAGACAAGCTCGTCTATCAGTTCAAGCTGCTGCTTCGGCAATCTGAGTGTAATCCGTTCCACAGTAACCCTCAGTTTTTGTGGTGTCCGACGAAAAGCTTGCAAAAGCATGCCAATAAGACTGCAAAAAGCTGCTAAAAATCGGACACGTACAACACAGTACCCGCCTTCAATTCGGATTTTCGCCGATATTAAACTTACGTAATTGCTTTTATATAAAAAAGATTTAATAAAATCTTGCTTGGGGAATATCGAACCAAACGCAGACATTCCTAAGGTCGCTGCCTTTCACTAATGCTTCAGCTCCTGTATGACCATTGCTACAGTAACAGATAAGTATCACCGGCAGCAATAGTGGCGTAACCCGCCTTAACTCAGTCTGGCAGAGTGGTCGGCTGTAGACCGACATGTCCCCCGTTCAAATCGGGGAGGCGGGATCGTCACCTTAATGGTGCTCCAGTAGCTCAGCCTGGGAGAGCGCCAGACTGAAGATCTGGTTGTCCCCGGTTCAAATCCGGGCTGGGGCATTCTCAATCTGCTTGCTAGTCTAAATGAACCGCAGGACCGGTTATCGATCATTTAGTAGTCGCGTCTACAATCTGACTTTTGTAAATAATCTTATATAGATAAGCGCGTACTATCGCATGCTTTTTCTGCGCTGGTAGTGTAGTGGTTATCACTGAGGCTTGCCAAGCCTCAAACCCGGGTTCGAATCCCGGCTAGCGCATCTAGTGTGCCGAGGTAGCCAAGTGGACTACGGCGCCAGCCTGGAGTCCGTCGAATCAGACAGCTGGTGAGGCTTTCGTCTCGCAGGGGTTCAAATCCCTTCCTCGGCGTTACAATCAACTTTGTGCTCTGATGAACCGCTCCCCTTTTTTGACTGCATAGCCCATCATCCGTTCTTGCTTCCAGTGTTCAATTCTGCGTTCGAACAATCAACTACTTTGCTCGCCCTTACAAACCTTGAGCGCGCTACCCGCGCTGGGAGCACCATTGAAAGAAGAAGAGTTCGATGAATCTGTAGCTTCTGCCGTCAGAACATTGAGGTGACGTCCAAAATCGCGGACAAAATTATTACGTGAGAATGGATCGACTCGTGGGATTACCGCTTCTTACATTGAGACTTTGAATGAATCGAGAGACGATTTGCGCGCTATGTCTCATTTTACACGCAAAAACGCCCTACCAAAGCACCAAAATTAGAAGCAGTGGCGCTGCATCCAGTAATAGTAAGAGTGGTTCATTATTGACTCAACGGTTCGAATTCTCTTGATTTCTGGCAGCCGCTTGACCTGTCGCTTCAGACGTCCTTGATCTGACTGTCATAAGGATTAGTTGAAGAAAGAGGGCCTATAAGCACTGGTGCTACGAGCCCTGCGCCTCTGATGTAGATTCTCGCCCTTCTAAATGAAAACTTGTCAGCTTGTCTTAATGAGAGAATGGACATCGAGGCGTGCTTTATGCGCAAACTTCTTGTATATGATGCCACGACTGTACAAGTCAAAAAAAAACCTCACCAGGTTCTCACATGTTTGCCGAAATACTCGCAAAGTTCGCTAAGTTGCCTGCGCAAGAGCGGGTAGCGCGAGTGTTGCTCGAACACGGGTTCCAAGTTAATGGTGCCGGTAACATCTTGTCAGATGGCATCAGGATCGCGCATACGGAAATTGCAAAACAAGCAAAAGTAGATAGGAGGGCCGTGGATCAGACGACTGCCACAATTATAGGCGATGAAATGCTTGCGAGCTTTTTTCTTAACATGAAGACTTTTGTTTTCTTGCGGGATGTCGCCCCTATTTTGGGATTAGGCGTCGTTATTATCACTCCGCAAGACGCAGCTCAAGTGGGTGTTATCGAAGATGTTACACAAGCCCTCACTGATTGCGACATGCGCATCAGACAAGCCGTTACCGACGATCCGTACTTCATCGATGATCCCAAGCTGACAATTATTTGTGACGAGCACATTCCTGGTTCGCTCGTGAACAGGCTGATGAAGCTTAAGAGTGTGAAGGGCGTAACGATATATTGACTTACAGGCCCGCTACTAAATTCAGCGCTGACTGATGGTCTACTGTTGAAAGCATTCAAGCGCCCTAAGTGCGCGTCACGCTCGATCCGATCGGACAAAATGTTGCCGAGAGCTGAGTGCCCGCTTACGCACGACGGAGCCAATGTTAGGTCGCGTGCTTCTCCTTGATATGGACTTCTCAAGTTGCACCGAGCGGATTTAGCCGTCAAGTGTGATTCGACTGTCCCAGCTTTCAGCCGACTGCTGACACCAGACGTTGCGATGCGCGAGGCCTAGGCTCCCGAAATTGGTCAATAGCGAGATGTGACTTATCAGCTCATGTGACAAAGTAGCATAATCCATTTTTTCTGGGGACGAAGTACGCCAGGTTTAAGCAACCTGGCGCGGTTGTGGCATTGTGTCAAGCAACTGAAGTATTCCGTCGATCGCGCAGCAGCTCCTCGTGAGCTCGTTATCGTTTACCCTTGGCTTTTTGTGGATGATCTAGGGAGTGATCACTTTGATCAAAAACCTCTAGGTGTAGACTCCTGACTCGAGCGATTGCCGGGTGATCGCCCAGCTTTCGACGAAGAGAAGCTTCTGCATGATCGATGTCCACTCTCCGAGTGTCCTCAATCAGATTGTCAACGGCTGCTACAATTTTTTCTTCAACGGCTTGAGGGATATAAATACCCGGGGGGAGCCCCAGACTCGCTGCTTCGTCAGCCGATATCCCAGCTCCGACGTGTCTTTGTGCAATGCGCACAACTCGTTCATCGATTCCGTAACGTTGCAGAAGTTGTGCCCCAACTATGCCATGGTCAATGCCGTGGGTTTTACACCGACCGATATCGTGGAGAAGCCCGCCTATTCTCACGAGCTCAATATCAACGTTTGCTCTTGTCTTCGCAACTTCCACACTGTAAGTCGAAACAGCCTCGACATGTTTTATTAGCGCTTCATTGCAGCCGCTAATTCGTAGAAGGTGCAGAGCCTGCTTATAACTTGGAAGACTATTCGAAAACACTTTTTAGTTCTTCCAATTTTCCCTTAAGTGCTTCGATTAGAATCGCGCTGTCTTGATGACTGAGGCTAGCTCGACAAACAGGACAGATAAAGTCGTAGTCACTGGCCGTCTCGAACAAAAAGCGACCGCAGCCGTTCTCGCATGTATAACAAACGTTTTGCCCTTCAAAATCCAAACGGGCTTCAAGTCTCCGAACAAGCTTTTGAGCCTCATCATCTATATTACGCGTTATATCGCTCAAATCAACTTGCCACAAATAAGTGAGCCACCCGCTGTCTTTGTCTCGTTCGCGCCTATAATTTGCCAATCGATTTTCGTATAGTATATAAAGCGTTCTTCTGACTGTATTCAGGTTCGAACCCGTCTCCTCAGCTATCTTTTCGTCTGTTAGCTCGTCGGCAGAAACCCTTTCGATCATTTCCAAGCCGTCTTTTCCGACAAGATTCTCTAGATAGCCTTGAATTGCAACATCTCTGACCATCATGACGTAGTGTACATTGAAGTGTCTTATAATTACTGTATGCTAAAGACGCGTTGCAGAAGAGATTTCAGCCCAAATAAATCCTTTTTGCGGCTTCGATGTGCTTCATGGCGCCGTTAAATGCCAAATCTCTGGATTTACCGTAGCCGATAGCGGAAATGATGGGCTTTGCACGTTCAATGTGTGCTCCTTCTTGCGGGACATCCATATAATTCGGCCGTGTGCACGTTCTCTTCACCGTAAGATCATACTGGGCAAAGCAGATTAATCTGCAGGCGAATCTTCGATGTTGAGGTCGCGGGATCAATTCGCCTTCACAGCTTCTTATGTGGGCATCAACCAAGTTTACGTCTAACGAGCCTTCAACAGTATCAAGCGTTCCCTGAAATCTGGGGTTTATCTCGATAAGCTTCGGACCTTCAGGCCCGATAACGAAGTCTATACCATTTGTGCCGACGAGTTCAAGGTCTTCGGCCACAGAGTTTGAAATTTGTTCTAATTCGGTCGTGAAAGTCGTTTTTAGAGGCGTCAAACTGCCACAGAAGCTAAAGCGCCGCACTACACCGAGTTCCTTTAGACCAATGAGCTGCTCATTCACGGTTAGAGTGATCGCGCCCTGGCCAGTCGAGAGAACGGAAGTACTTGCATCCGTGCCCCGAACATATTGTTCGATAATATAATCTTCGATGCCGTTGTCACCATACTGCTCAATATTTCTCTCCAAATGTTCGTGATCCTTCACTAGGACATTCTTGAATCCGCCCGCTCCGCGCTTTGGTTTTAACATTGCGGGGAAAGGAATATTATCGTCCAACCCGAAATGGTGGGGCACAGGATAGCCGAGAGACTCAAGCTTGTCTCTCAGCTTTTCTTTGTCATTAATGAAGTCTGTGAGCGCTGGAGAATTTCCAACAGCGCGAGGAATATCAAGTGTTTCAAACCCTGCAGCTAATATAGCGTAGTCGTAATCTAAATCCCCCACGAGCTTCCTTACCTCTGTATAGTCTGAATCAGTAATTACTCCTGGGAACTCATCCCTAATGAAACGGGTCACATCACCGCATCTGATTAGGTCATAATCCTCGTAATGGCTCACAGATTCAACATAATACCCGGCACGCTTTGCTGAACAAATGATGTGCCTCGTGTTGTATCCTATAATGAGGATTCGTCGCGGCTCTTCGTTATTGTGAAACAGGCTAGTTGATTTGCTCATCCGTTTGATCCCAAGTTGTTAGTGCTTCTGGTAATTTGTGATGTGTTAAAGTCTGTCACGAGTTCTTCGCCTTTTTGCAAACGGTCTAGAAGTATGCTGAGAGCTGCAATCTCGGAATGCGGCTGGTGGGTAACGGGAACGTTATAGTCTGCCATGTGGTACATCTCAGGCGGCACCTTCTCCGCTCCTACGACGACCATGAGTTTGTCTATCTCCAACCGATCCATTACACTAGGAAGATTTTCACCATACATCGTCAAATGCAGAACCTTACCCGCGTTTTTTTTCCACTGTGTGATTTCTTGTTTCCAATTGACGCCATCTCGGATCCAAAAGTCGCCACCCCAGCGTCTTACGACATCTTGTACTGTTGATACGACGGTGCTGTCAGAGCCTACCAAAAGCATTCCCTGTGCTCCCAAAGCTCTCGCACAAAGACCAACGTGTGTCGTAATTCGTTGGTCACGGTCAATTCGATGGCCCACTCTTAAAACTACGACTTTCATGTGCTTTGTATCTTCCGTCATCTAACAATAAGCACTAACAATTATTTAAATAGAGTATTGTAGATAAATATTGCACCCGTAGCATGCTGGCGAGACGAATTTTGCGTTACAAGAAGACGATTGCCGCGATATGGATCGTGCTTATCCTGTTTCCCAACCCGACGGTTATACCGTCCGACATTTACCGGTTCGTGATTCTCCCGACTCAGCCCACGGAAGATGTCCGCCAAATCGCAGAGTCGCTTCCTGCCAACGGCACGACCATCGAGCAATATGTAGATGGTCACGTCACCTACGCTTATGATTTTCAAGCTTACGGCGCAGCGTGGGTTATCCCAACGCCAAACGAGGTTTTGAAGTCATCCCGTGGGGATTGCAAATCAAGAGCGATTCTTTTGGCTAGCTTGCTTGAAGCAAAAGGAGTCAAGCATTCCGTAGAGATATCACCTGTGCATTTCTGGGTGGATTATAATGGAAAGCCTCGTACTAATTTCGCGGAGCAATATGAGACGACAGAGGCCGCTATCATAGTCAATGGTCATCTCAAGGTACCTGAAAAAACCGCGGTGCTGCTCTATTTGAATACCTACAAAAACGTTTTTTGGACTTCTATGCCGCTGATAAGAAAAATTCTGCTGATCAGCGGCTTGCTCATGATCGCTCAGTGTGGACGTTTTCAAGGGACAAAAAGGAGATGTTGGAAAGCGATGATGCTCAAGTGGAAACTCTTGCGATAGTTTTGCAAATAACTAGATGGTGCTGATACCTGTCGTAACAGCTATATACGGCATCGCAAGTCACACAATTAGAGTTTTAGCGGGGGTTGCCAAGCCAGGTCAAAGGCGATAGGTTCAGGGCCTATTCTCGTAGGAGTTCGTGCGTTCAAATCGCACCCCCCGCATGCAGTTTTGTTCGCAACAGAAGTGGTGCTGCTCGAATCCACTTGGAAAAGCGCGATTTCGATGCTGCTACTGCTAAGTTATTCCTGCTCTCTCTCGCTCAGCGCATTGTGCTCGGTGACATACGCATCTTTAATGTAGACGCCGATCATCATTTTTCTCGCGATGTTATTTACGGTATCGACCGCGTCGTCTGAAACGAGAAATTGTGCCGGATCCTCATCTGGATGTTCAAAATATATACCATTTTCGACAAGCGCTGCTTCGAGCTCGGCTGGTTTTGCCGCCCAGAAAACCCTCATGGATTGCTAGCCTTCTCAGAATAATGTGACTATAGATATAAACCCGTCATGTTTTATAACTATCTCTTCCGGTCGCTGTGGCCTTATCGACGTGTCGACCGCCAAAAATGCATTTCGCGCAAACGACGGCGTTTGCTCCGTCAAGTATCACAGTAAACAAACAAATGGGTCTCCCGTAAGTTTAAACAATACGATGACGAGATACCAAAGTGGTGTCACAAATGAGTAAAGAAGGCAATGTCGACGCTTCACGTCTTACCGAGAAACACTGTGTTCCGTGCGAAGTAGGCACGCAACCCTTTGACGTTGAGACCATTAACGGTCTCTTGCCAATGGTACCCAACTGGAAATTGGAAGATCAGACCAGAATTAAGCGGAGTTTCAAATTCAAAGATTTCGCTGAATCAATGCGATTCATCAACGAAGTAGCTAAACTAGCTGAGGCCGAAGGACACCATCCAGATATCTTTGTGTCTTACTATTATGTCAGAATCACCCTGATGACACATAACGTCGGCGGTTTATCTGAGAACGATTTCATAATGGCAGCAAAAATAGACGAGATACTCTCTCACTACCAATGAAGCCGGGTTTTTGAGTAATGTAAGCACGAGACTGAAAAGCGACCTTATGTAAGCACTGTGGGCACAAATCACAAGAATTAAAAAAGGCTATGTGGCAGCTGAATTAACCGTCGCTGGCTAAAGGTTGAGTTTCCGTGCACTGCCCACAGCGGCGCTATTTTTTCGGAGTGATGCAGTTTGCTTTAGCTTGTGATCTATTTCATTAAACTGCGCAGCCCTATTTTTCCACACTGTATGCTGGAAGCCAATTCAAGTCCAAACCAACCTGATAGGAAACAGCGTAGAGAGCGCAGCATAAAAACAGCGCTAGACACAAGATTACGATACGCCAAGCCGCGCCGGTATCGTTTTATGCGAAGGCTTAGCACACGGGCTATGATCAGAATTTGTTCAGAAGATGGGCCCGAGGCGATTTGAACGCCTGGCCTCACGGTTATCAGCCGTGCGCGTATTCTCTATCCTTGGAAGGCTTGGGATAGAATCAAACCTGGCTAAGCTACGGGCCCTAGCTAAGTCGCAATCCTTTATGGGTCAACGAGATATATAACAATTCTCATAATCAAGCTAGTCAAACCCTAAGATCCCCGTGTGCTGCCGCGTACAGCAAAGTAACACTTATATTCATCGAGAGTTAACAACGCATTAACGCTCAATCGTAAGCAACCACCAAGCACGTACTGAAGCAATGGGCCGGTAGATCAGGGGTAGATCGCTACCTTGGCATGGTAGAGGCCTCGGGTTCAATTCCCGACCGGTCCACTGACTGAGCGGCAAAACAGCGCCGCAATTAGCAATCGTTGAACGATGAACTTGATCTGCCCTAACTGCGGAAGCGAGTCGTGCGTGACTCGCGCAGGCAATGTTATCGCTAATGTCTCCTCTATTTACTCAAAATGTGCAACATGTAGTGAGTTAGTCCTTGAAAAAGCAAGAAAAATAGATTTGACTGAACTCAATCTTAGGGGCTTGATATGTGCTGAATGCGGCAAACGGCCGCTCGACGCGGTAGCTGCACATATCCTCTCTCTGTCTGTTCAAAACAAGCACAAATCAGATCTTGCTCTTCGGGAGATAGGGACACCATTATTGTGTCCAGGAGTGTCGACGTACCACAGGCCACACTTGGGCGAAAGAACTTTGATTCTACTCACCAACCGCTTGCGAGTTGCTGACGCAGCCGATCGCATACTCGACGAAGTGCCCGAAGTCAAAGCAATCCTTTATGGAGATCCAACAAGAGTGGCTGGCTTAACCAATGTCGAAGCCGAGCCCTATGTACACCAAGTTCTTGCTGGCTGCGACATGAGAGCCGATTTAGTCACTAGTGCATACGGGCAACTTCTAATCTATAAGAGCCAGTCTAAGATTCATATCGAACACGATAACAGAACCAAAATGCTAAAGCTGGGGACTATCCCCTTAGCTAACCGCGTCGTTTTAGACGCGCTCGCGGGTCCTGGCACACTTGGCCTGATGAGCGTTCTTATGGGAGCTGAAAAGGTGATCTTAAATGATGCCTGGCTTCCAGCAGTCGAGAATGCATTTCTAAACCTATATGTAAACAAAGAAGTGCTTGGTATACAGTCGATTAAACGCACATCAATGACGGAAGCGTCGCTTGGCAGTCCAGAACTATTTTGTACTGCAAGGACTTCTGACACTGACATTGAACTCTATTGCGGTAGCTTCGAGAGATTCGATGTTCAGGATTCAAGAGTGGATGTAGTTCTGCTCGATCCATTTCCCGGATCCGAAATTCGATTTGAATCAGCAGCTAGGCGCATTCGAAATCAAAAACGGCAAATGCATGTGGTCTACATATGAATGGCGCCCTACAGTTAATGACTATATCTGGATAGATTTCTTTGCACGTTACGTACGAACACTTTTTCATCGAATCTGCCTGCATTTCTCTTGCAAGCCTTCTGAAATTGCTCAGGAGCCTCCGAAACGCGCTTTATAGCGTTGCCTAACGCTTTCGGATTAGGATCGACGAGGAGGCCTGTCTTTCCACTGACTACGGTTTCCTTGAGTCCCCCTTCGTTCACTCCGACTACAGCCTTTCCACTGGCTTGCGCTTCGACGGGCACTAAGCCAAAGTCCTCGTCAATCGGGATATTGACTACTCCCTTGCATGTGGCATATAGCTCCAAAAGTTGCTTTTCAGGAATTCGTCCGATAATTGTCACGTTCTTGGGAAGCTTAGTGAACAGCTTGTGGTAGTTGACTAGCGACTTGTCGCGACTCGAATATCCGCCAACTATTACCAGGTTCTCATCTTGCAAGCTTTCAAAGATTTCAACTTGTAGATCGACTCGTTTCTCAGGGTACAGCCTGTTCACTGAGAGCCAAAAATCTCCGTATTTCTTCGTGTAGTAGCGATCGGTTGCTATCGGAGGATAAATTACTGTTGAGTCCCTTTTGTAATACCTCTTAATTCGCGTCTGAACGTTTCGGCTGTTCGTGAGTATAGTGTTCACCTGTGATATTGCCCTTTTATCAAACCAGGCGTGCCCAGTTGCCCATCCCCACGCAACCATTTTTTTTATAATATTAGGCTGGCGAGCAATGTTGAATGATTTGAGATCATAGAAATCTCGCCGAGGAGTGTGGCAGTAAAGCACGTTGGGTTTATGGTTGTAGGACGCATAGAGCGACCAGAACCCACTCAAAAGATGCGTCTCATATTCGTGAAAACTCGCTCTTCTAAACAGTAGACTTGACTTTATCGGGCCTATTGGCGCTCGATCGCTGATTCGGCCTAGATCTATGATCGCATCTTCCTTGATACCTAAATCCTGAACGATTTCAGGGTCAACATTCGTGGTAGCGATCTTCGCGTCAAACGCTTTTGCTATCGTCGCAACTACTTTCTCCCCACCACCTAGCACGTCGAACGAATCGTGAAAGATTAGTATTCTTAAATCCCCATTCATTACTAAGATGTAGTTAGTTTGCTGGTCGCGAAGCGGTCAATGCTACTCTAGTTCATGCAACACCTCCATTAATAAACGTTGTCAGAATTCTTAATATAGCTAAGCGGATGTTTGGGTAAGCGATATCGCCTCCGAAATGCAAGATACCGAGATTGTACCATGCTAGCGTTCATCCTTGGAACAAGGCCTGAAATAATCAAGATGGCGCCGCTCATCAGGGAATGCGAAAAACAAGACACTGACTATATACTAGTACACACTGGACAGCATTACTCTTATGAAATGGATGAGATATTTTTTGAAGAGCTAGAGCTGCCTGAAGCGAATTACATGCTCGGGGCTGGATCGGGGACTGACGCCGAGCAAATTGGCAAAATACTAATCGGTGCGGAAGCTGTACTAGCAAAGGAGACGCCCGATATCGTTTTAGTAGAAGGAGACACGAACTCAGTATTTGCGGGCGCCTGTGCCGCAGCCAAACTTCATATGCATATAGGACACGTGGAAGCTGGCTTGAGGAGCTACGACAGATATATGCCAGAAGAGATCAATCGCGTTCTTACTGACCATGTTTCGGATTTCCTTTTTGCTCCGACTGCGGACGCAAGGAATAATCTGTTAAGAGAGGGAATCTCAGCACGCAACATATTTGTCGCGGGGAACACAGTAGTCGACGCAGTTTACCAGAATCTCGGAATTGCCCAAAAAAGAGTCGATATTCTGGGAGAGCTAGATTTAAAGGGGCGATCCTATTTCCTTGCAACTTCGCACCGACAAGAAAACGTTGATAATAAAGCGCGGCTCAGCGGAATAATAGAAGGACTGAGTCTACTGCACTATGAGTTTGACGTACCAGTCATATTTCCAGCACATCCTAGAACTTATAAACGTATGGCAGAGTTCAATCTTACTTCAAATGAGATTGCGCCCATCTCTCCTAGGGGCTTTCTGGAGTTCTTGTTACTTGAAGCAAACGCGAAACTCGTAATAACCGATTCTGGAGGCGTTCAAGAAGAGGCGTGTACACTCCGTGTCCCCTGCATTACTCTAAGGAACACGACAGAGAGACCTGAGACTTTGGTCGTTGGATCGAATGTATTAGTCGGAACTGAGCCCGATCGCATTCTGGCAGGCGCACGAGCGATACTCAGTAAGCCTTGCGACTGGATTAATCCGTTTGGAGAAGGTAAATCAGCCCCGCGAATAATGTCAATTCTGAAAAGCTCGCTCGAAGCTTGCGGTATTACCATCTGACTAACTAAACCTACCTAAGCTGATAGAAGCCGATAAAAATCTGCGACTGTTGTTGGTGATCGTTTAACGATTGTGATACAGTTACTCTAGTGGCACCTTCTTCCCACACTGTACTCCCTGTCTCTTATTTGTGATAAGCTGAGAGCTGTCGCCTGCAGAAAGATTCGGTTCACGTGACGGTCGGGTGGACATCACCTGACGGATTGATCAGGCCTGACCTTGTCTTGCTTTGTGCTGGAGTTCGGTAAACAGGGATAAGTATGCTTCTCCCGCCTTTTCCCACGAAAACTTCTGCGCCTGCGCTACGCTTTCTCTGCTCATCCCTCTTTTGAGTCCGTCGTCCTCGAGTACGGTGATCATTGCCTGTGCGAGCTCTTCGACGCTATACGGATCGATGAGGATGCCTGCTTCACCGACCACTTCGGGTAATGAAGAGACGTTTGAAGTGATGACCGGGCAACCACACGCCATCGCTTCAAGCACCGGAAGTCCAAACCCTTCATAGAGCGAAGGGTAAACAAAGACGTCGGCTTGATCGTAAAGAGCGCGTATCTCTAAATCAGTTAAGTAGCCAGCGAATGTAATTTTGATGTGTTCATTGCGCATTCGTACGTCACGCAGCACTGATTCGAATTCAGGGACGTTGATTCGCGAATGACCGACAATTATCAATTCTGCATCGCCGCTTGGGTCATTTCTGTGAACCAGCTCAAAAGCCTTGATCAACCGGACGTGATTCTTGCGCGGAGCGATGTCAGAAACCATTAGTATTTTTTTGCTGCCGAAGTTAGTCCGGGGAGATTTAGGAGTGATGAAGGAGCCATGTTGAATGACGGTGATTCTATCGGCAGACAGACCCCAGTAGCGCATTGCATCTCGCTTTGTTGACTCAGACACAGCAACGTATTTTACCGGGATCTCAAGAAAATGATTTTTGAACGAGTTGTAGAGCTTTATCGTCCTTTTCCCGCCGGTGTCTTCTGAATAGACATAAGGGATAAAATCGTGCATCAATTGAACCCATTTTGACCGTGGCAAAAACCCATACTTGATCAGATGGAGGAAAAAATAGAGCTCTGGCAGTGGATCGAAGATATCCCAAGGCGGAGCGAGAAGAACAAAAAAGTCGCCTTTCTTGTACAATTTGATTATCTTCAACAACGTGCCCGGAGTCAGAAATCTGCTTGTGGTGAGTAACGATATTTTGCTATTTGCTAAGAGTGAAGGGTTTACGAAACCTAGATCTTGCCGCGTTATGATCAAGACAGAATCGACTTGCCTCTTTTCGCAGATCTTCTTGAGTAACTCCTCAGCAACCCGGGGGATGCCATCCTTGTACTTAGGAAATGCTGCTATGACGTTAATCTTCATTGATTCCTGATGGTTGTAGCGACGCCCTTCGTGCCACATCTCCGGCTTTGTTCTTAGGAGTCGTTTACCGACCGTATATAGCCTATGCACGGATAGCGCGCCATAAGCGGCGGGGGCTGTTTATACATAGGTGTTACAAAGTAATAGATAACTTGATGCGCTGACTTTGAGTTAGTCGAGAGACAAATACGGTTTCGTAGCTTCATAAGTATCTACTCTAATAAAATGTCTTCCTTTCGTCGAAACATCGGTGGAGCATCGTGAAGATAGCGCAGGTTTGCATCAGATATCTAGCCCCAGGTGGCGTAGAGACGCACATACAGAAGATTTCAGAACGCTTAGTTAAGAGAGGACATGAGGTAACAGTCTATACGACAAACCTGAAGACGCAGGTGCCGTGGCAATGCTTCGATGACTACACGCTTGAAAGCTATGTTAATGGGGTCAAAGTCGTACGGCTGCCTGTACGACGTTACGTACCACCCCACATACCGTACCCGACGATTCGGGGCTTAATCAGGGCGATCTTCGACAGCGAAGATGATGTTGTGCACGCGCATTCGCATAGGTACTATCAAATATTTGCTTGTGCAGCCGCAAAACTGAAGCGAGGCCGTTGTAAGGGCCGGTACCAGATGCCATACGTTGTAACACCTCATTTCCATCCCGCGTCGAATATGGAATCACCAGTATCAAAGTCTCTTATGGCTGTTGACGACGCATTATTCTCGCGCCGCATATACAGAATGGTTGATAAGATTATTATCGTGACAGATAGCGAAAAAAAGTATATAAGAAGATTTGCACCTTTGACGAAATGCGTGACAGTCCCCAACGGACTGGACATAAAGGATTGGACGCCTATTCCTGATGGCACCCTTTTCCGGCGCAGATACAAGATTGGTGATGATGAAAAAATCATCCTTTACACAGGAAGACTAGCTGACAACAAGGGCTTAGAGCATCTCGTCGATGCTTCGTTTAACGTCGCGGCGAGACATAACAATGTGAAATTTGTTATCGTAGGCGCAGATTGGGGCGTGCTAAAGAAGCTCAAAAAGAAGATATGGGCTAACAACTTGGATGATTATTTCGTGTTCACAGGTCACATCGACAGTTACGAACTTTTTAAGTCAGGATATGCTGCAGCCAACGTATTTGTGCTTCCGAGCGAGTGGGAGGCTTTTGGGATCGTCTTGCTTGAGGCTATGGCATGTGGAACTCCCATTGTCGCTTCGGACGTTGGCGGAATTCCGTACGTAGTTGGTGACGTAGGCAGAATATTTAAGTATGGAGATATACGAGCTCTTGCTGAAAATATCATTGATGTTCTTGATAATGAGAAACAAGAGAGAGCGAAGAGCGCTAAAGGCAGGAAGAAAGTAATTGAACAATATACGTGGGACAACGTGGTCGACAGACTCGAAGGCATCTACGAACACATTACCAATGCTCCTAATTGCTAGCACTGCCTAGATGCCGCTCGGGCGTTGTTCATAGCTATTCGTGTGCACGCGAGATGAAACGATCTCAAGAGCGGCAGCAACAAACTAAGAGCTACAAGGTGAGTTAAATACTGCTGAGACGCGGGATCAAGAACAGCATACTTCTGTTTAGCGGAAATGCTATCTCAGCTCTCATATCTTTTGTGGTAACCATCTACATTGCCAGATTGCTCCCAGTTTCAGAGTTCGGTTCATATATCACCGTAATCTCCTTCGTTACGTTATTTGGTATTTTTACGGACTTCGGAATTAACACCGTTATAATTCGGGAAGGATCAAAACAGCCCGAGGATACACATCACCTCATATTTGGCTCCATGGGTCTCAAGTTTTTTATGTCGTTGGGATCAATGGTCGGGGTGATATTCTTCGCTTTTTTCACACCATATCCCGTCGAAGTTAAGGCGCTAATCGTTTTAGAATCCGTCACACTGCTCATGGGCGGTATCGGAAGCATGTTCAGCGCTGTGTTTAACATCTACCAAGACATGAAATACATTTCGATCTTTCAGATCGCAGAACGAATCACTTTTGCTTCCTTTGCGCTGATCTTTTTGGTTGCAGGACTCGGCGTGCCCGGCGTTATTCTCGCGACTGTTATTGCCGCTTTTGTCAGCTTGACGCTGAATTTCATTAAGAGCCGCCGAATTCACTACTATAAGCTGAACTTCAGACCTGTATTGAACTATCGTCTCCTGATTCCCGCTATATGGTTCGGAATCGCAGGGCTGCTCGGAACCATATGGCAGAGAGTAGATACTATCATGATTTCCCTAATGGTCAACATGCGGGAGGTGGGGCTCTACACTCCCGCAGTCAATTACGTCAGCATAGGTGACATGGCGGTCGTCGCACTCACCGGAGCCTTTTTTCCCATTCTGTCGAGAGCCGTTCACGAAAGAGGGATCACTAAAAAAGAGTTGTCGAAGTATATGGGCTACTTTGCTGCGGCTGGTCTCACAGTGGTCATCGCAACATGGGCTTTCGGGGGGCAATTCATGGTTTTCGCCTTCGGTCCGAAATTTACCGAATCCATCGTATTCATCAACATTCTCATCATCGGTTTCGCCATTAATTTGGTCGCAATCCCTACTGCTCTATTGCTGGATGCGACGGACAATCAGAAGGTGCACGTGCTCAATGCGGCCTATATGACGGCTGCGAACATTGGCCTCAATTTGATTTTGATACCGGAGATTGGCGCTTTGGGGGCAGCATATGCGACGACCGTATCGCAAAGTTTGGGGGCGTTTCTCGGCATACCCATCGCACTGTACTTCCTGAAAAAGTCAAATCATTTGTAAGAAAATATCCTCAGGTCAACTGACTTGCTGCTCACTTCTGTGGCACGCCAAGGATTCCATTTCCGCCTCGCCCCTCTGTGTTCGGACTCCTAGCCGGCAGCTGTGGAGCAACGATGATCAGAAGAATGATGGAAAAGCTTTTGCATAGTCTCGACATTGCTGATGACAAGAAAAAACGAGCCGAAGCCACCGTTGGACATTCGTAACAATATTTTCTGACACAAATTGGGTTGTTACTATCGGTCAGCGGGAATCAGAGAGAATCAGCGCCACGACCGTCGTAAGAATAAAAGGACCACTCAAGCTGTAATGACAGAGCTCACGTTACTCATACCAAGTGTTACGCTCGTGCAAATGATCGCAACATCTGTGATCGATCAGTTGTACGAGTTCGTGACGCAAGTCTCAGCGTTCGTACTTGGTGCGATTGATGCCTTTGGATATTATGGTATATTTGTTGGCATGACCATCGAAAGCGTCGGCATACCGCTTCCAAGCGAGATAATACTCCCATATGGTGGATATCTCGCCTATTTAGGCCATCTTAATTTTTTCGCAGTGGTCATTGTAGGGACTTTTGCGTGTCTGGTGGGGTCGCTTTGCACGTACTTCGTAGCCTTGCACGGAGGCAATTATCTGTTCGAACGGTATGGTAAGTATATCGGGGTGACCAGAAGGGAGCTCAACATCGCAAACACATGGTTTGATAAATATGGTGACATTTCTGTTTTTGCGAGTAGAATGGTTCCTGGGGTACGAGCCTACGCATCAATTCCCGCAGGCATCTGTCGTATGGATATCAAGAAGTTCGCGATCTATACGTTTGCAGGGTCACTACCGTGGAATCTAGGGCTTGCTGTTGCGGGTTTTTATTTAGGGGCTAACTGGGCCAGCATAAGCTCAGCTTACTACAACGTCGCTGGTGCGGCACTCATTATGCTCACAATTGTGGTTGCATTGCTTGTACTGCGAAGCAGAAGTGTAAAACGCGGGGGGCAAAACAGAGGTATTCACAAGCGATGAGACCGCAAAAGATTATACTCATCTGAGCCTAACATACTACTGCAAGCAACAACACGCTGACTAAGGAGTTTTGGCGGATTTATAGAATACCGTTTTCAGACGGCAGACGCGATCAGTTACATGAGGGAGACCAATTGAAGACACTATCGGAAAAGATATTATCAACACGTAGCGGCGCTGATGTTCGGAGCGGTGACATCATCGCTGTGCCGGTCGATTTAGTGTTTGCTCACGACGGCACGTTGCCGTTAGCGATTCAGCAACTCGGAGGCCATTCGGTCAAGCATCCCGAACGAGTGGCGGCGATCTGTGACCACGCTTCGCCCTCACCGTCTGAAAAAGTGTCAAACGTGCAAACACTAATGAGGAGATTCGCCCGTGAAAACGGCATCGATTTCTACGAAAATGGAGATGGAATTTGCCATCAAATCGTCCTCGAGAAATACGCAGCGCCATACAAGATAATAATCGGCGGCGACAGTCATACCTGTACTCACGGGGCGCTCGGCGCTTTCGCTACTGGAATGGGTTCAACTGATGTGGCAGCGATCTTGGCGTACGGGAACACGTGGCTAAAAGTCCCGGAGACCATAAGAGTGGAGCTCTCTGGGGGATTATGTGATAAGGTACACTCTAAGGACGTATTCCTTGAGCTCCTTTCCCGAATTACAGCAGACGGCGCCACTTACAAGGCGCTCGAGTTCTCAGGTGATGGAATCGAAGAGATGACCGTTGAGTCACGGGCAACAATGGCAAACATGGCCATAGAAGCTGGCGCAAAGGTCGGTATGTTTGCAACAGACGAAAAGGCAAAGGCGTACCTGGAGCACTACGGACGGGGCAGCGAGTTCGCCCCGCTGTCCGCCGACGACGATGCTACGTACATCAGGGAAGTGCGCATAGAAGCTGAAACTGTCGTCCCCATGATCGCTAAGCCTCACAAAGTCGATAATGTCGTCCCGGTGACAGATCTCGAAGGAAAGGAGTTGGATCAAGTGTGCATCGGTTCCTGCACCAACGGACGGATTGAAGACTTGCGAGTTGCTGCTCGCATACTCAAAGGTAGTCGAAGCAAAGTGAGGCTTATCGTCTACCCAGCAAGCCGCAACGTGCTACTCAAAGCGGTACGTGAAGGCATTGTAGAAACGTTACTAAGAGCAGGGGCGGCAGTGTGTCCCCCCGGATGCGGTTTTTGCATTGGAAGGACAGTAGCACTCGGAGATGGTGAAGTCTCCCTGTCCACACAAAACAGGAATTTCAAGGGCAGAATGGGTAACGACAAGTCGTTCATTTACCTTGCAAGTCCTTCAACCGCAGCAGCAAGCGCAATTACGGGAACTATTACTGATCCCCGGAACTTGAGCGACTAACGTGTGATTATGATTAGGAGGAAACCATGAAGATTACCGGAGAGGTCGTGCGTGTGCTGCCTGATGATACCAACACCGACGAGATCATATCTGGAAAATATAAGTATGATGAGCTTGATTTGAATAAGCTGGCACGGCATACCTTTGAATCCATCGAAAGTGGCTTTTTTGATGAGTGTCGCAAGCTTCAAGCTCCCATTCTTGTCGCCGCAGCAAACTTTGGATGTGGATCCTCTAGAGAACAGGCACCGCAAGTGTTACGAGCGTGTGGTATCTCGTGCATTATAGCTGAGTCGTTTGCACGAATATTTTATAGAAATGGTTTCAATATTGGCCTGCCGCTCATCGAATGTGAAGGTATCTCTTCTCACGTGAGTCAGGGGAATCGGTTGATCATCGATTTCAACGCTGGACTAATACGAAATATGACTAGGCAAGAGGAGTATCGGTTCAAACCGATACCAACGTTCATGCAAGAACTGCTTCAGAAGGCCGGATTAATGCAGTACCTAGAGGCCCACGGCGGATACACGGACTAAACTCATTTCGACAAAGTTTGAACAACATAAGCCATTAGGTGAGATCAATGCAAGAGGCGGCAGTCATAGCAGGAGACGGTGTTGGGCCGGAATTAGTTAAGGCAACGATGAGAGTCATAACTGCGACCGGCGCGCATGTGAATGTTATCCCTTGCCAGGCCGGAACTGACTGGTACGAGTCGCACGGGGGCGACACGCTGATTCCGGACGAGACGTGGGATGTCATAAACTCAACCAAAGCGTGTTTCAAGGGGCCTACTACCACGCCCGGAGGCCCAGGCTCTCCGAAAAGCGTGGCGGTAACCATTAGGCAAGAAATGGATCTATACGCAAATGTTCGTCCAATACGATCTTTTCGCAATACGCCGCGTCCGCTTGGAGACGTCGACTTTCTCTGCGTGCGAGAGGCAACCGAAGGCCTATACTCGGGAAGTGAAGTGCAGCTCTCTGATGATATGTTCGTGGCCTTGAGAAAGATCACTAGGTCTGCGAGCCAAAGAATAGCGCAATTTGCGTTTAGAGAGACGAGGAGGAGAGGCTGGAAGAGAGTCGTAGCCATTCACAAGAGCAATATATTAAAGCAAACTGACGGTGCCTTTCTGCGAGCCGTCCGTCTCACGAAAGAGCGTTACGAGGACTTAGAATTGTGGGACTATCACGTCGACAATGTCGCGCAACAACTCATCAAAAACCCGCAAATATTCAATCAATCGGTCTTGCTCTCCACAAACCTATTTATGGATATAATAAGTGAAGAATGCGCGGCCTTAGTGGGAAGCATTGGCATGGTATCGTCCGCCAATTTTGGGGATCGGTATGCCATGTTTGAGCCCGCTCACGGGTCGGCGCCCAAATACCGTGGTCTAGATAAAGTTAATCCAACGGCTACTATACTTGCCGGAGCGTGGATGCTTGATTATTTGCAGTGCACGCGAGAATCGATGATGATTTTTGATGCTGTGAGCAAAGTAATTGCTGAGGGCAAAACTACATACGATCTTGGTGGCAGCCTCAGAACGAGTCAAATGACCGATTGCATCATCAGAGAGATCGAAAACTGTTTGAGCAGCGGAGCTTGATTAGAGTAGAAGCACCAAGCTTATTCTCTCTCTGCACAGGTTTCGCAAGGGCTGCAGTTTTCATCGATGGCGATTTGCTTCTTGCTGCACACGATTTTTTCTTCGGAGCCACCGCCACTGGTGAAGCGTTTAGTCGGCCGCATGTGACGGCAGCGGCAGCTCTTTGCCCACGTGTCGATTTTGCATTCGTTGCACTGCTGCTCGTGCACCATAATTCCTTCGCCAGCGAGAATACAGGAGTTGAAGCTCAACTCTCCGACGTCAAAAGGCATCTTATCGGTTCGGCGGAAGCGGCACTCTTTCATTTCGCTGCTCTACCGTGGCCAGCTTACTCGTACCGCGTGTGAGCGATCCAAGGGGGGAATACTTCCTCGCTTGTGAGGAAATACTTGATGGCGTACTCCTTCAGTTCGTCATCGGAAACGCTGGAGTTACGAGCCTCCTCATCGTAAAGCTTGTGGATGTCATCGCAGATCATCTTGATTCTCTTGTCGTTCTTACGCAAATCGACCTCTACGCCAAGAAGTTCGTTCAGGATTTCTTCCATTTTGTGCCGTACAACTTCCCTTCCAGAAGAATCTCCGATGAGCAGCACACGATGTCCGCCTACCACCTCTGGGGGGAATGGTTCGTACGTAAACGGATTCTTCAAGACACCATCTGTGTGTATCCCGCTCTCGTGAGCGAAAATGTTTTCGCCAACAATGGCCTTGTTTCGAGGAAGCCTGAACGCTAGCTCGTGCTCCAGATAACGTGTGAACTCTGTCAGCGGCGCGAGACTGTACTTTTCAAATCCTTTCACACGGCAAAAAAGAAACGTGAGGATTTTTTCGAGCTCGGTATTTCCTGCCCGCTCGCCAATACCCATAAAAGTCAAGCTTGACCAGTTCGCTCCGTGCCAGTATCCTGCTAATGTATTGGCGACACCTAGTCCGAAATCGTCGTGCACGTGCATTTCGATGTTATTCGCGCCGATACCTTTGAATGATTGAACAATCTTAGGTATACTAAGCGGTAGGGACGTATCTTCGAATGGAATCCCATAATTTAAGGTATCGCAGATTCGGAAAATTGTATCAGGAGCGATGCTCAGTAAATCCTTCGCCAACGGAAGAACGAAATTAGTTATGTCCGCCCTTGTAATATCCTCGAGATGACATCTCGTTTTCAGCCCATGATCGACCGCGTATTGAAGGGCGTGTATGTATTTGTCTCGGGCCTGTTCGTGATCCTTTAGTCCCAGCTTATCAAAAATGTGGGTATCGGATATCGACATGAGAACTCCTACTTCGCTTATCCCATCCATGCTGAGATTCATATCGATATCTGCTGGATTTGCGCGGGCCCAACCGGTGATTTCAGGCCGTTCGTAATTGCAGTCGAGCATCTCGCGCGCCAGCATGCGATCTCGCTCGTTGAAAACAAAGCACTCCAGCTTCTCTATGCCGACCTCATGCAAGAACTCAAATATCCTTAGTTTTTGTGTCTTCTTTAGGACTATTCCGGGCATCTGTGAACCGTCTCTCAAGGTGCTATCGCTTATTTTAATCTCCTGGTTGCCCGGAATCTCAATTTTTGGCATTTCAGCATACGATCTGTACAATACAACGCTCCTCCTCTTATCATCCACGCAGGATGTGTATTTTTATAACGATGGTTCTATATGAAACTATTTCAGCCGTCTCAGGCTATTGTTGTTTGCGGCGGTCGCTTCATACATTCTTATACCAAGAAGGCGTAATAGAGTTTGAATGCCGAAATCTGAGCTGACTCTGAGATACGGTCAAAGCGATATCTCAATGGCGCTGGATCGAAACAACGTTATTCAAATAATAGAGCCAAAGGAAATCGACGCCGGAAATGAAGAAGAAGAGCTCGTTCGAGCGATGGAGAATCCGATAGGCACAAGAAGACTGCAAGAAATCATCTCGGAGCAAAGAGCGCGCAAGAGCGACTTGAGCGTCGTAATAATCGTAAGTGACGTAACAAGACCCACGCCTACTGCAAAGTTGTTTCCGCAAGTGTTAGATGAGTTGCGTCAGACTGGATTAGAAGCAGGTCAGATTACAGTCATCTTTGCTTTAGGAATTCATAGGTGCTTAACAGTCTCAGAGATGAAAAAGCTCGTGGGCACTCGTGTTTTCGATAACTATCGATGCATAAACCACGATGTCAACAACTGTGTTTTTGTTGGAACGACCGCGCGAGGCACGCCTGTTAACGCCAACAGAATAGTAACTGATTCGGCCATTAAGATTTGCCTCGGCACCGTTGAACTCCACTATTTTGCCGGATATAGCGGCGGATACAAGTCCCTGCTGCCAGGTATTTGCTCGCGAGAGACGATTGAAGCGAATCACAAGCTTATGTTGCTACCGGGCGCAAGCGGAGGACGGTTAGATAGCCCAGTAAGACGCGATTTGGAGGAGGCCGGTCGGTTGATCGGATGTGACTTCATTTTAAATGTCGTCTTGAACTCGAAGAAGCAAATCGTGAAAGCTGTCGCGGGTGACCCCATAGAAGCTCACCGAGAAGGGATCAAAGTAGTGAACTCCATGTACGTGGTTCCCGTCAAGGAACTTGCGGACGTTGTACTCGTATCAGCCGGAGGGGCGCCAAAAGATATCAACCTGTTTCAGTCGCAAAAAGCTCTCGATAACGCGCAATACGCAGTAAAGGAAGGCGGCTCCATTGTGCTCGTAGCTGAATGCCCCGAGGGATTAGGTGAAAGAGTTTTTGAGCGATGGATCAATGAAGCTAAGAATAAGCAAGACCTAGTTGATCGGCTTGATTATGCCTTTGAAATAGGCGGACACAAGGCTGGGATTCTAGCAAAACTAACGCAACGAGCAGATGTATATGTCATCTCAGAACTCGAGAAACAGCTTGTTGAGCGAGCATTCCTCTTTTGTGCTCGGGACCTGAATGATGCCTTAAACGTAACCGAGCGAAAATATGGGCCTGACGCAACAATTATAGTCATGCCCTACGGGGCGTCCACACTACCAGAGTTACAGAACGGATGAGTACTCGAAGGATTAAGGGAGCAGTCATCAAATCTGATGTGGGTTGAAAACCGCAGTAACAAATCAGGAAAATCACCTGACATAACTAAACGGTACAAAGACCTTGAAAATCCTCTTTTTGTCCTCGTTCTTTCTAATTCTGATACCGGGGTGATTCCAGGTATATCTGGCGCTGGAAGCGCAACAGATTACATTCAGTACACGCCTGCAGCCGACGCTGAGATCGTCTCCAATGGAAAGTTATCGACGATTGAGGTTATGTCCAATGCACAATCTGGCGCTGTTACCCCAGCTGTTCTGACTCGCGCGGCGCTCAAGCTCTCACAGACCGACCATATTCTAATCAACGCAGGCCTAAAGATTGTGCCTGGCGTCCCATATTATGACCTCAAGGCCGAATGCGGCAAGGACATCAGATTTCCACCAGCGGTTAGGAACCCGCTTGCGATTCTGGAGGCAGCAAAGAAACTGGCAAAACACTTTGATTGCGACTTGGCAGTAATAGGAGAGACAATTCCGGGGGGAACGACGACTGCTCTCTGCGTGCTCAGAGCACTTGGCTACGAGGCAAACGTAAGTAGTAGCTTCTCCCGGAATCCTGTCGCGCTAAAAGAAAAGGTTGTGACAAAAGCGATGAAAAAGGCCTCAGTAAACGCAGGAGACCTAATCAACGATCCGATAAAAGCAATCGAGCTATTCGGTGATCCGATGATGCCGTGCGCTGTGGGACTGGCTGAAGGATTCTCATATTCCGGAAGTGAAGTAGTGCTCGCGGGTGGAACACAAATGGGTGCAATTGTCGCGGCACTGCGTGCACGTGACCATTCGTCAGAAGTTGTTTTGGCAACGACTAAATACGTTTTTGACGATGTCTCTGCTCATTTTTCCGAATTAGTCAATGCACTCGAAGTAGATGCGTTCTGCGCCTACCCAGACTTTTCAAGCAGCCCGTTTGCAGCACTTCGAAAGTACGAATTTGGCGAAGTGAAGGAAGGGGTTGGCGCAGGTGGGGCGATGGCACTGGCATGTTCGCGTGGATTTACTCGGAACGACTATAAGCGTGCGGTTGAGAAGGTGATCAAACAGCTATAACTCCTTTTTGCCGAGGTAAATCATTGGCGACGCCCTGTGATTTGGGAGCAGGATCCTTAACAAACTATAAAACCTTCTGATATCAATATTGATCAGATGCTCAAGGAGAAGCACATCGTCTCAATGCGTGATTTCACGCGCAAAGACGTTGAGTTTATCTTAAATTGTGCGGAAAAGATGCTACCATATGCTACGAGTGGTACGTCAGTACTCCAGAGTAAAATCTTGGCGTTGCTTTTTTTCGAACCAAGCACTAGAACGCAACTTTCCTTCGATTCTTCCATGAAACGACTCGGTGGTTCTACACTGAGTTTATCTTCTGCGGGCAGTTCCATATTAAAAGGTGAGACCCTCACAGATACCATAAAAGTCGTGGAAGGATATACAGATGCGATCGTTCTTAGACATCCCAGGGAAGGAGCAGCAAGGATGGCGAGTGAGATATCGAGTGTGCCTGTTATCAATGCCGGCGACGGAGCAGGGCATCATCCCACCCAAACCCTGCTTGACCTGTATACGATACGAAAAGAGAGCCACTTAAACAATCTCGATATCGCTCTCTTAGGGGATCTCAAATACGGACGAACCGCGCATTCGCTCACCTATGCCCTCAACATGTTTAAAGCTAACATAACGCTTGTTGCTCCAGACGGGCTCCAAATGCCCAAGCACATAATAAGTACCCTGGATTCCGTCACAGTCACGGACAAATTAGACGACGTCATTCGCGACGTTGACGTTCTTTACGTCACCAGAATACAAAAAGAGCGGTTTCCCGATCCAAATGAATACTTACGCGTCGCCAAGAGCTATAAAATCTCGTTGCCTATCTTGCAAGGAGTGCGCGATAATTTGATCATCATGCATCCACTACCGCGTCTCGATGAAATAGCAACGGAGGTTGACCAAACAAAACATGCAAAGTATTTCCAACAAGCGTTCTACGGGATACCCGTACGGATGGGACTGTTAACTATTGTGATGGGCGGCGCATTATGATTCCCGACAAGAGAAAAGAAGAGCTTAGAGTCCGTTCGATTAGGAATGGCTCTGTCATAGATCATATTACTGCGGGAAACGCCCTAAACGTCCTGAAGATATTAGACATAACCGGCGTTACGACAGCTATCGTAAGCGTAGTTATGAACGTCCCTAGCGAGCGCTTGTCATCTGGCCGAAAAGATATCGTCAAGATAGAAGATCGGGAATTAATTCCGGAAGAAGTGGACAAGATTGCGTTGATAGCTCCGCAAGCGACGATTAACATCATAAGAGATTATGAAGTGGCGAAGAAGAGTCTTGTTGTGTTGCCACACATCATTAGCCGTATCGTCAGGTGCCCAAACTTAAACTGCATATCGAATAGCAATGAACCCGTTTACTCCAAGTTCAAAGTAATGGACTCACTTGCCTTGAGATGCAGCTATTGCGAGAGCATCATTGATAAAGATATTGCGGCGCACCTGATTTAGGGATCTGATAAGCATCAATATGCTCGTACGGTACGAGTCATTTAGACGCTCAGCCTATTTTTCGTGCTGCTAGCTTGATCGCTTCTACAAGGCTATTTTGAGGCATGATAGATGCCACTGGAATACGTAATATCTTTTCAACCGTAGGACTTACTATTGGGGCACACACCAGTGCAAGCGCGCCGTCGCGCTCGGCGTGTATCGCCGCGACAAAGGCATCCTCAATTGAAGTTGCAGGGTACTCTCTTATTGTGATCGCTTTTCCTTCAATAGTCATTGATCTTTCCGCTATTTTGTCGAGCACCGGCCTTGCAGCGACGACGGCGATGAGATCCCCCTTCCGTGAAACGCCTTCAAGTCTTCTTATCGCCTTAAGTATTTCTCTGAGTGTTTTCAGATTCGGTTCACGTTCTCCTGAGATAATTTTGTAAAGCGTGCTCGATGAGACTCCAGATACATCAGCGAACTTCGTGACAGTGAGCCCAAGCTCCTTGATTATTCTCAAGAGAGTGCCCTTGAGTTCCTCATCTGATGAAAATGTTGCCCGAATAAGATCATCTACAAGCATGAATGCGTTTACGAAAGCAGATAGCCTACACTTGTTATTTAATGGTTGTCATAGGATGACAAATTGTACAACAGGGGAGAGCTTCTCATTTCAGTGTTCGCGCATTTTATAAGCACAACGCGTGCAAAAGATACATAGTTCTGAGACTGCCAGTACTTACTCGTACAGCTGTATGTTATCCGCTTAGCGTTTCAGCAACACTATACGCACTGACCCTCACCGTTAAGCTTGTAAAGGCTTGTCCCTACTTAAGAACATGGATCAAGAGTTCACTGACAAGCTGACAATATTTTGGGACGCCGGCGGTATCGTGCTCGTTGATCAGACAAGCCTACCGGCAGCATACAAGCTCATTAGGATCCAGACAATCGAGGAACTTATTAAAGCAATAAGAGAACTGAAAGTGCGGGGCGCACCCGCACTCGGAGCTGCAGGAGCGTATGGAGTCGCTCTCGCAGCAAATTTAACGAAAGCCCCGGACGTGATTACGTTTAAGGAGAGAATACGATCAATCGCTAAATCAATTGTAAAAACACGGCCGACGGCCATCAATTTGTTTTATGGAGTTGACAGAGTGCTCAGAGCCATCGACCTCTGTATTACCGTTCAAGAAGCTAGAGAAGTGGCGCTCGAAGAGGCGATCAAGCTAGCCGAGGAAGACGTTATTACGAATGAAGCATTAGGCGCGATTGGCGCCTCATTGCTTAGAGATGGAGACACAGTGATGACCTATTGCAATGCTGGCAGGTTAGCAACTGTAGGTTGGGGTACGGCGCTGGGCATCGTGCGTTCGGCCGCGCTAGCGGGAAAACGTATTGCTGTCTACGCGTGTGAGACTAGACCTTTAAACCAGGGCAGCAGAATCACAACGTTCGAGTTGTTAGAAGACGACATACCTACTACTTTAATCGCGGATAACATGGCTGCTTGGATAATGAGAGAAAGAAAAATTGACTGTGTTCTCGTCGGAGCCGATAGAATTACACGAACTGCCGTTTATAACAAAGTGGGGACGTATATGTTAGCAATTTGTGCTAAAAGGCACGGGATCCCATTTTACGTCGCGGCACCGCTGTCAAGCTTTGATTTCGAAAATGCGGTAATCGATGTCGAAGAGCGCGACGCAAATGAACTTAGGTACTGCAACGGAAAGCAAATTGCTCCACTTGACGTTCGAGTCGAGAATCCTGCATTTGATGCGACGCCTTTCGAACTCATTACAGCTATAATAACGGAGAGAGATATCATTAACTCCGAGCACATCGGGTCGATTTTCTCGTAACTCCAACTCAGATCGGTGATCTGGATGCAATCAGCAATAAACTTGCTCTGCGAAGATAAACGCGGCGTTTTGAGAGATGTGGCAGCTGTGGTTGCTCAGTTTGAAGGCGATATACAGTACACTCAGCAGTTTATCCTAACGAAAGGCGAACATAAGGGTTTGGCTACGATCTACCTGGAAATCGAAAATTTGAAAGACGAGCGTGAACTGGTGGAGGGGCTTAAAGCAATTCCAGACGTCATTGATGTCTCTCATTACGAGCCGTTCGCCAAGATTTGGGGGTCAAGAATTATCATAATAGGTGGTGGCGCTCAAGTCGCACAAGTCGCACTGGGTGCGATTACGGAAGCGGATAGACACAACATTAGGGGAGAGCGAATAAGCATTGATACCCTACCAATAGTGGATGAAGATAATATTGCAAAAGCAGTGAATGCGGTGACAAGAACGCACCGAGCCGCTATACTGGTGTTAGCCGGTTCGCTAATGGGAGGTAGGATTGCCGCGGAAGTCCAGAAATTGCAAAAGGAAGGTTTTAAGATAATAGCCCTAAATATGGCAGGATCAGTCCCAGAAGTAGCAGATCTCATTGTTACTGATCCTGTTCAGGCGGGAACCTTCGCGGTGATGGCAATTGCAAAGACCGCAAAGTTTGACATAAATAGAGTTCTCGGTAAGCAATTTTAGCAGATCCACCGAACATATTAGAGCTCTAAATGGTCGCAGCAACTAAGATCGGCAGCGTGATCGTTGCATCCGAATAGACCGTTACCGTCTTCGCGTGCTCTCCTACTTTACCCCAAGATTTCGCTTCATCGAGCGTGGCGCCTGAGAGTCCTCCAGTTTCAGGAGAGTCCATGGTGAGTTGGATTGCAAAGTCGAATCCCTTGGGTACGAGTAGCATAGACTGCATGATGAAATTCTTTGGAACCCCCCCGCCGACAAACAGAGCGCCCGCTCTTTCTGCCTTATGACAGATGTCTGTGATTTGTCGGATGTCTTTGAATGCATCTACGCACAGGTCGCGCTTGTAACCGAAGATCCAACTTTGAAGTCCAATAGAAGAATCAGCAATAGCAGGGCAAAACACCGGGACTGCATGGTCTGCAGCAGCCCTTAAAATGGAATTTCTGTCGTCTATACGAATCCCTGTCTCTTTCAAAAAGTCACAAATCGTGAACTGCGTCTCAGGATGTGCGTTTAGAATATCGTCCACTATTGCATCAAAGCACTTCTCAAAAGTCGTAAAATGTTGATCAGCCAGAAAAACGTCATATATCCTATCAATTCTCGCGTTCTTGAGCTCCAGATCATCGGCGTCACTCTCTCCGTGGCAATGCTCGCCTCCAAATGCTTCAATCATGTCGTGCACAAGGTTAGCGCCCGTAGTAACTAGTACTCCGATGTCGCCACGCTTTATCATATCCACCACAATCTGTCTCATTCCTGCCGGAATCATTGCCCCTGCCAAACCAAAAAAGCGAGTTACATCATCCTCCAGCATCTCTCGATATATGTGAATCGCTTTGGCGAGACGACCTGCTCCAAAAGCGCATCTATCGTACTCTTTCGTAAGCTCGCTTACAGTCATGTCTTTGCGGACATTAGCGTGCTTGATAGGCTTTTTGAAGGAGTCTTCTGTCGTCATATGAGATTCTGATGCGCATTTGCATGAGCGAAGATAAAGTCGAGGGTGAGCTTAGCCCCAAGGATAGCCGAGATGCCCAAATCATAATCGGGCGTGATTTCGACCATATCGAAACCACCGACAAGTGGTGCTAAACGTCGGATCGCAGTCCGCAGCTCAAGCGGCGTTAATCCGTAGGGTTCTGGATTCCCAACACCTGGCGCGAACGCGGGATCTACCACGTCCACATCGATAGAGAGATAAATTGTGTCAGTTTTGAGCGATCGTACTACTTCGTCGATGATGACTCCAATTCCCTCATCCCTGATTTGGCTCATCGTATAGAGCGCGCTACCGTCTCTAGCGCGCTCGTACTCAATCTTGCTGCCACTCCTGACTCCAATTTGTACCAGCGGTATCGATAGCTCAAAAACATTCCAAGCAACGCTAGCATGACCACACTTGTTACCAAGGTAGTTCTCCTTGAAGTCGAGGTGTGCGTCAAAAATGACCGCGGTAGTATCTGCTTCTTGTACGAAGGCTTTCAAGCATGGAAGAGTGATCGAATGCTCTCCGCCTAATGTAATTGGAACCTTGCCGTCGTTGATTATACCAAAGATGGTTGGTTGAAGCTCGGCGATCATATCATCCACGTTGCCGAACTCGACGTCGCCCATATCGTACACTGAAGGCTCGCACAAGTCATAATCATAATCATAAGGCTCAAAATTGTAGGATCCTTTCCGTATTGCTTCGGGGGCCCATCGAGAACCGGTCCTAAACGAGGATGTTCCGTCGAACATCACCCCACAAATAACGTACCTGCTGCTTCTGTAATCGGAATCGGAACTTGCAAATTTCATGTCTTTGGCAATCACTGGCGGGACTGTTTCACTTGAAGTCCAATTTACGCTTTCCCATTGATTCTAAGTATGTCACGTCATTTCCTGCCTCTATTCTACCCACGTATTCGGAAGGTATCTCAATCTCAAAAGTCGAATAATCATTCAAATCCATAAGCTGCGCAATGTTTCCCACTACAGATAGGACTTGGGCGCCTTTTCTTTCGACAATAGGCACGTAAATCTTAGCGCTCACCGGTTGAACAATAGACCTCTTCTGACCGTCAAAAATCCCGACCGCATCTATCCGTGCTTTTGCTGATCCGTGTTTGCCTGGCTTTGACACTGCCAAGTTGATTATGGTGCACGGTTCATCATCGATGACAAGGTAGCGCCCTACTTTGAGCGTTCTGACTTCCGTTTGCTCCTTCATAGTGGGGGTTATAGACAAGCATTAAATATAAATGTATACGGAGCAACCTAAAAGCGCTCAATGTCCGAGAGCGCGCTATCTTGCAATAAGATCGTTGCAGTGGTTGAAATGCGCATGGGAATTGTTTCGCGATGTGATCTCAAAGAAGCACTTACGCTGGCCGCCGAAATCGGGGATCACTTGAGTGGACGCGCCGAAGTGAGCTATGACGAGTGCACTGCTCAGGAGCTTGGATGCGCGGGCCTCTCAGTTGATGCCATGAAAGTTGACTTGATTATAGCAGTGGGTGGAGACGGCACTATTCTACGAGTCCTGCAAAATCTCAAGCGCACGGTGCCCATCATTGGTATAAACGTTGGAAAGGTTGGCTTTTTGGCCGATGTGACACCTGATGACGCGCTGAGTGTTGTTGATAGTCTTTTACGAGGATTTCAGGTGTCGGAACATTCGCGCTTAGCAGTATCCGTCAACGGAAGACGCTTGCCTTCTGCCACTAACGAAGCCGTAATCGTTACTTCGCGACCCGCAAAAATCCTTGAGTACTGCATCGAAGTAGATGGTCGCGTGCTCGACGTTCTGCGCGCAGATGGTGTTATTGTTGCGACGTCAACCGGGTCTACTGCGTACGCAATGAGCGCAGGAGGGCCTATTGTAGATCCGCGAGTGGAGGCCTTTATTATAGTGGCGCTTGCGGCTTATAAGCTCTCAGTTCGACCGTGGGTTCTGTATGGAGATAGCACTGTTAAGGTTAGAATTAAGGATAAAGACGCAACACTCGTTATAGACGGGCAATACAGTGAAGTTGTTCACGAGGAGGATGAAATTCAATTTCACAAAGACGAGCAGAAATCACTTTTTGTCATTGTTGACAAGAGCTTTTTCGAAAAAGTGATGTCCAAGCTAAGATAAGAACGCAACTTACTCCTCCTCCAAGTCCGGCCGCGAGGCCTAACCATTTTTGGACTGCTGAGTTGCGTTTTGTAACTTTTGCACTGTTTTCCACGATCTTCTCGTTTCTGGAGGCAATTCACCGTGTTTATGCAGCCATCTCTCCAAGAAAGCCACGGTGACACTGTCTGACGGGTAACCGCTCCCCACGTTGAGCTCAAGCTTTCTTCTGAGGGCTTCAATACTCTTGTCTCTGGCGACCTTCGCGATAATTGAGGCAGCTGACACGATGACACGATTTTTGTCGGCATTGTGCTCCGCAACGATGCTGCTGATCCCACTTTCTTCCTGCACCCTGCGACTGAACCTAGTCGTATCGACATCAGCTGCGTCGACATAGGCTATGTCAGGGTTTAGATTCCGCAAGACTTGTCCGTGTCCCCTCACAATAATATCATTCATCGTCATAACGGCTCTCAATTCATCGATTTGTTTTGCCGTAATCTCGCGCAGCCGCACGGTAGCTATTCTTTCTATGCGTTTCGACAACAATTCGCGACGGTTATGGCTCAAACCTTTTGAATCTTTGACACCCATCCTTTCTAAATACTTGAAGGAAGAAGAAAGGACGGAAACTCCGGCAACAAAAAGAGATCCTATGACTGCTCCCTTTCCTGCTTCATCGACTCCCGCTATCGTCATATCAAGCATGATGTCCTCAAAACAGGTGGCGTATGCCCTTTAGCAAACGTGGGTTACGAGCTATAACTCTCTTTATTATCCCGCTTACGCTGAGTTCTTCAAGAGTCAAGCCCTCCAATGAATGAACAAGCCTATTTAGGTCACCATCGGATAGACGGACAAACGCTTCCTTTATCTTGTAGTTCCTGTCGAGTGTTTTTCCAAAAGATGCACGCCAAGCGTCTTCGTATCGTCGCAGTACCTTGAGAGAGGGATCTTGTAGTCCTACGGCTTCCCTAGCAACATCTCCGGCAAGCTTTCCTCCCTCTAGAGCATTCAGCACGCCGCCTCCTGTTATTGGATCGGTATGATGAGCGGCGTCGCCAACTAGCATCAATCCCGCTTTTACCGTATTACAGGCCGCATTGCTGACGGGAACCCCACCGATATTCAACTCAACGGGTTGCCCTTCCGGAAAATGCTTAGCCACAAACTCATCGAGATAATTAATTGCACATTTACCGTTTAATTTACTTGCAAGAATACCAAGACCCACGTTGCCCACTTTGTGTCCTTTAGGAAATGCCCAAGCATAACCACCGGGAGCTCTTGAACCCAGATAAAAATCGCAAGAGTCATCGAGCAAATCGACGTTGGTCATGTGATACTGGGCACAGCTTTCGATGTCTTTTGGCTTTAGCGTGGTGTTTATGCCCGCCCAGCGTCCAACTTGTGACTCAATTCCGTCGGCCGCAACCACAACGTGAGCTTTTACTGCAAGCGACTCGCCAAGATGTCGCATTTTGACTCCGGTTACGTTCCCATCTTGTGTGATGAGCTCCGTGGCACGTGTGCGTACCATTACATCTGCTCCTGCGCGAGCTGCCATTTTGGCCAAATCCCTGTCGAAAATCTTTCGCTCGAGAACGTAGCCGACTTCGTTCCCAGCATATTCGCCTGATACTTCGAGCTCGGTTCCGTCAGGAGCAAATATACGGGCACGAGCTACTTCATTTGCAATCCATTTCTGCTTTGGTTGCAGAAACTTCGAAAGCCCCAGTTTTGAAACACCTTCCGCGCAACGAACCGGATCACCGATCTCCTGTCGCTTCTCGATTAAAAGGACGTCACATTCGGTTGCGGCAGCGGCTGCGGCAAAAGATCCAGCGGGTCCTGCTCCGACCACGACTACATCGTATCGATCTTTCATTTTCTATTATTGCTTCAAGAAACGCTAAGCGCGCCAACGGGACAGATAGTAACACACGTTTCGCACAATGTGCACGCATCTCCAATCTCAAGACAAGACTCGATAAGCGTTATGGAATTGGTAGGACATACTGAAACGCAAGCGCCGCAGTGTCCGCATTTGTCGATATTGACTTTGATCACGCATGTACCTCATTTCACTTCATTGCAAGAACTGGATACGCTGTGTTGAGCTACAAAAAGATTGCCATTTCAACATTAATCGAGATCTTCAGCGTATATATCGGAGATCCTCTTCGCTTGGTATTTCGTGCATCCCAGTTTGTTCCATCTCTCTTAGACGGGCGACAATTTTTTCCATGTCTTTTGCCCGATCTTCTAGCGCCCGCATACTTATTTCGAGATGGAGTGCCTTGCATAGGACTTTTAGCACCGCTTGAGCGCTCTTTGGATCAACCAAATAACCAGAGGTCTCTCCCATCAGACAAACCGCGTCGATTTTAGCTAGGGCGCTAAATCCCAACAATAATCCGGACGCCCCCACAATGCCGCCGCCCGGCTCATTCTCCTTAAAAACTACCCCGTACTGCTTCATTTCTTCAATTAAAGCCGCATTGTTTACGGCTCCAAGAACCGCGGGCGTATCGATAAGCTGGCCTAAACCGTAGCCCCCTAGAGTGTAAATTCGTCTAATCTGATGCTTCTTAGCTGTTTCTAAATATGCATTAGTCAGTTCATAATGCCCTTCATTTGTAGCGCTTTGATGGTCACCTACAAGAATCAACAAGTGAGGATCGCCGGTATCAACTGCGTAGAACTCACTGCGCACCATTCGCACCGTACCATTTGCAAGTACGATGACTTGCGGGGGGAAGTGTGACGAGTACACTTCCATGACTTTTTGTGCGCCTAGCTCGTCTATCATGTGTTCAGCGACAAGCTTGCCAACGTGCCCAATTCCAGGTAATCCCTCGATGAAAATCGGGTCCTTCAGCTTGACGTTTTTGATTTGCCTGATTTCTATTCGCTCCATCTGCATCCCGTTCTTTCAAAAGTAATTATTTTCACTTAGCCTTTCAGTTACTTTCATTCTGCTTTCGCCTCTTGTTTGAGCTTTCTCCGATATTTGCCATATCGATCTTCGGGAGAGAACCGCGGAGGGCGAGCTGTAACGGTTGGTTGACCACATGTCGGGCATTTTTCGTAAAAAGTGTAACCATGACATTTTCGAATCTTCATATTCTGATCAACCGATAGCAAGGATTACGCCGATTGCAATTCTCTGAGGAATTTTCCGGCGCCACCTTCCTTCACCACTACATCTATTGCTGCGTTAGCTGCTTTCTTCATCGCATTTTCGGCCTTTTTGTAATCAAGCGCAACCGTCCTTATCCGGTAACGCGGCGCCCCGACATAACTCACATCAAAGCGAATATCGTCATCCTCTGATTTAATCGCGGCTTTTAGAGCGCGTTTAATGACGTCCACTCCATTTGATTTCGGACAGGTCAGGTCCACATAGCCCGTTATGTATACGTATGGTACTTTGACGTTCTCTTTTGCAACGTGGGCGATTTCGATCGCGACCTCCTGTCGAAGTCCCTGAAGTGCCTCTGGCCCTCGTAGCGCCGCCTCTTCGAACATATAGTAAAGACTTCCAAACTTGTCGGTAAGTCGATCGTACAAGTCTTCAGTCTGCTCGTTTGTCGCATTTGCTACAAATTCTAGCCATTTTTCGGCCTTTTGCTCATTTTTCCATTCCTGAATCTTTGCACGGCGCTGATGTTCATTAACGTCTTTAAACGATAGGTCTATATGACTCCGAGCCGGGTCCACGTTCAAGACTTTACATACAATCTTCTGGCCCTCGCGCACGTGGTCTCTTATGTATTTGACCCAACCAGAGGCTACCTCGGAAACATGGATAAGCCCTTCCTTCTTGCCGTACTCATCCAGCTGGACAAAAGCGCCAAAATCGACGACGTTAATCACCGTACAGACAACTAAATCTCCAGGTTCGGGCCACCCTTTTTTCATAGGACCTCAAGTATTTGCGTTTTTATTTCTGCCTTTCCTCCGCGCGGCTCAACGAGAGTACGACCACAGACTATACACGTGACTATTGAAGAAGCATTGCCAAAAACTATCTGAATATTTTCGCAATCGCTGCATCGCACACGTAAGAACTTGCTCACGTCATACCTCCACCAATTCAAATTTCGACACCCTGAATCCCTTCCGCGTGTGCGCCTTATTGCATTCGGCGCAGCGGTATCGAATATTCACTCGTTTGGTTGGCTTGTCTCCACCTGGAACTTTAGAGAACTTCCCACGATTGCCGATGCCGCCGCGCCTTTGCTTTTGTCGCGTGATCCACGTCAATGAGGATGCACGTCCTTTGCGTACCTTTTCGACTTCCTGAATAGTGTGTTTCTTGCAGATGGGACAGAATGACCTGACCTTCTTAGGCATTTTCAAGTTTATCACCGATTATAATAGCCATTTTGCGGTAAGTAAGCGTTTTCGCATTACCCTCTGGCAACAAAGCTACGTCATTCTTATTAAGCTTGTAGTTTTCGCCGTCGAGTCCGACAAAGGTTGGAATATCTTCTAAAACTTGTACTTGAATGTATTTAATATTCTTATTTTCTCGTATTAAAGTACTTGCAATGTCCGAAGGTGCCCCGCTTTCAGGGTTAAAGCGTTTCACTCCCTTCTTTGGATTCTTGTAGTCCTGCATCTTTCTGCCCTTTTTGACATTAGAAATGGTACCGGCACCATTGCCAACGTAGCCGCTCTCTAAGCTAGGTTTTGTGTCGCTTGGTTCGCCTTTTTCGTCTCCCTGTCCGGGTGCCCAGAATTGCGTAGCATCCGGCAGACCTTCGTTCCTTAGCGTGAGTATACGATTTTTGCACCGAGTAAAAACGTCAAAAACAGTATCAAAGATTTGGAGCTCTTCGTTTGCAAGTGATGCATCTTCCCTGTGTCCCTTGGCCGCGAACGCGGCGAGTTTGATTATCTTGGCAGCGCGCTTATCGTAAATAGCTTCTGCCACTTGCAGTGCATTTTCAAATTCATCGCTTTTCTGAGGATCGTTGCTCTCTCTTAACGACTGTAAGTACTGTCTGAGCTCTAAATAGAAGCTAGTTTTCAGCGGCGTCAATCTTCGCGAGCGCCGTTCATCGTTTCTGATGGTTTTTAGATCGTCCAGATTCATATTCAGCAAGCCCTCGCGCCATCAGATAAATGGCCGTGTGTTCAGGCAACCTCTTTGTGCTGTGATCAACCTTAATAGTTTCACCTTTGATTTCTGTAATAGCCGGTTTTAGAACTTTTATGGGCACCAAATCCTCGCTAAACACCACGGCGTCACGGAGTGGTTCAAAATGGTCGAAATCCGCGAACGTCAGCGGGGTAACAAGGAGGCCCGATCCACCGTGCAGCGACGTTGGCAACCGTATGAGTCGTTTAGTGTCGGCAGTGACAGGCATATCGATGCGCACTCTTAAGTCGGAGATAGCCTCCCGAACGATGCCTTTCCACGCACTGGCGGGCAGTAATTTTGATTGCACAAGCGGGGGAATGTTTGAACCTTGAGCCAACGCATCGAGGATATTTTGAGCACGTCTCCGGCCAATATTTTTAACGGCGGATAGCTCTTTGGTTGCCGTCTGTCGCTCTAGGAGTCGTAAGCTTTCAAAGTAACGGCTAATCCATCGATTGATTCTTATCTCCCAACAAGTGTTTGCTATCTCCTCGCTGTTGTTCAATTTCATTAAGATATATTCTGCCTCAAGACCGGTTCCCGTCAAGTAGTTCACGATTTCCCGCCTTTCGTGGCTACCCAGTCCGGCCAGGCTGCTTTCACGTAAATGAACGTGGTACCCGCGACCGCCCGAGAATACGATGGTGATTTCCTTGGGATCGACGCTAAAGTCATGTATTAAGAAATCCACTAGTTTTGCGGTTTCGTTCTTTACTTCTTTGAGAACGTGTGCGTACGAGTTCGAAAACTCAGTGACGACCTTGTCCGCATCCAGATCAAATATGACATCTGCACCTTCCCATTTCTTATCTTGCATGCGTGTGGCACTCGGATATGCATAGCAAGCTGTCGAATAATACGCGTGGGCCGGGATTACCGAGGAAAGATACGTGAGACATTCTTTGGCAGAACTAAATGCCTTATGCCTTCGCATAACCAGTTTAGGATAGGCCGGATCGAAAAGGACAAATGCCCATTCGCGTTTGCTGAACTGGGGAGGAAGCTCAAGCCGGGCTGTAAGATAATATTCACCGAACTTTCTTTGAAGAAATGCTTTTGTGGCTGAATTCACTTATCTTCACCTGACAGCTGTGAATTCTGATCATGAAGATTCTCCTGAGAGCCGATTTAGAATGCGCTACAGCATTCTGACTCACATTTTCGGCACTCAGTACTTGTCCTCTCGATGTTTCGTTCGAGCTCGATAGTACGAGAGTGGATGAGAGATGCGCTTGCACAGGCCATCACTCTCAACGCAGTTGCCATATGTTTCCATCGTCGAGCAGCCAGGCGGGGCGTAATCTTTTCCGGAAGTGCCCGTTATGTGGTCCACCTGGTATCGTGTAAGTTCATAATCAAAGTCAGGGGAGGTCTCGTACACTTGCACGATCTTGTCGGTTTTCATTCCTATGTTAGCCAAAAAAGAGGTCAAGGCGAATCTCGCCGGGTGCGCGAGATTCTGCCCGCCTTTGACCGAAAAGAGTAGGGCCTTGATACAGGGGGGGCAGGCCTCCAAAATCACATTTTCTGAATCAGGGCGGCGGTACGAGGTTAGAGAGAGAACCCTCTTTAAAGGTGAGATATAAAATGCAAGGGCTTTACACTTTTCTCCGCTTAGTCTCAGAGGCAGTCCGCTTAACACTTTTGACCTTACAGCTTCTGCCAACAATTGAATAATCTCGTTCTTTGTAAGTGTAACGTGTCCTCTGTTCAATCGGTTGACAAGCCTCCACTGGGGCCCTCTTAGCCTAGCTGTGTACCTTATGAGATCGGTAAAACGCAACTTGAAAGCGCTATTTTCTACTGATGCCTCTATATCAAAATCGTTGAGCAGTCTCGTGACGTAGTTGTGCTGAGATCGTTCATCAGCGCACATTAGGCGGTTAAAGGCTTCTCGAGCTTCAGCACTTGCATACTTCTGAATCAATAGGGGATCGCGGAGGCAGGAAACCAACACCCGTGCCATAACGTAAGAAAGGAGCTCAGCTTCTAGACTATCTGGCTCGTCCAATGTTAAGGAGGCGTTAGTATTGGCAGCATTGGCAACCCTTCGCACGCTTCTCTTGAGCACGCGATCGCTAAACTCGCCAGGCGTTATCAATGATGCGAATGTTCTTTCGGATGATTGCACATAGCTCATAGCCGCTGGAGTATATGGAAAGAAAGCTTGGTACTCATCCATTGTTCAATTATGCATCCGTTCCAATAAATCCGACATTATTCTTGTTCTATGCGCGGCGCTAAAAGGTATGTTACCGTACCGTTCCCATCGGCGATATCAAATCCTACCTTTAACGGGATGTTCTTGCCAATATCGAGCGAAACCTCTGAAGCCTTTCCGATCGCTTTTGACATTTCAATTAAGAATTCGAGACTAAAAAGTGATTTCACTTCATCGGCTTTGCCATCTGTGCGAGAGACATCAATCAGCTGATCCTTTGATAACTCGAGGCGCATTGTATCTGCGTCCCCCAGGGCCTCCATGAAGAAGTCGGTATCTGTGCAACCTAGCGCGATATTATCGCTGACTTTTCCAGCTGCTTTCACTGCCCATCTGAATTCCTTTCCAGTAATTACGACATTTGCGGCCGATTCAATCTTCGGTACTTTGGGCTCTTTCTTGATTGAATAGGGGCTTAATAGCGCTATTGTATACTTGAGATCACCAAATGAGAGGGCCATTTTGTTTTCATCCACTGTAATGTGGATTATGTCTGTTCGATTAGCGAGTTCGAGGATATCTTGCATTTTCTTTAGATCAAGCGTTATGACTTCTTCATCCGTTTCATACGTCTCGAATGCTTTCGCCGATAACTCAAGTTCAACCATTGCAACGTAGGACGGATCAGCGTTTCTTGCGTACACGCCCTCTTTATCTAGGTGCATGCGAGCCTCATCAACAATAATGGTCAACGCTTCGATGCTATCTTTCAGAGTTTCTCCCAAAATATTGGCTTTAAACATAATCAAGCCCCTTTATTCCATCCAAACACTTTATTATCTTCTCACAACTTTATATTTTGCGTGGGTAGCGTAACGAGATTCTTTTCTATGTCGGGAGATGCTGCATATGCCTTGTCATTCGTGCGTTCTGGCAGCGGCGGCAGTGAAATAACGTGTGCTTCCAGCACCTTGGCCCAAGCCCTCATCGAGGCGCACGCTGATCTCTGTTACGTTCTCCGTGTCAAGCTTGTTGCATAATTCGTTGAGCAGATAAGAGCAAAGATCCTCCGCGCTCACAGAATTAATAGGGAGCAGCATAGCGTCTTCGTTTGGGAAGACGTACCGCTTTGCACGTTCCCCGACGATAACTTGAATGTCTTCATTTTTCAAACGGCTTATCTGTGTATCAGTATCCAAAGATGCAAGCAGGAGCTTGTGATCAAGTGGCCTGCATATCTCAGCTACGCATCTCCTTAGGTCTTCGAAGTCGATCACAAAATCATCAATTTGCTCGCCTGCAACCCTTACGCTCATGGCATACGTGTGTCCGTGCAGACACCCGCATTTAGGGTGATTCGGTATGAAGTGGCACGCTGAAAACCCTAACTTTGCTTGCCAGCCGTCGAGCTCTATCCACATCGGTCGATTGATCATCCTACAATTGACTCCTATGCTTTCTCACTTCGAGTTGTGTGGACGTCTCTATAGACAGACTAATATATAAAATAAGTTCGAATTACAATAGCTTTATTAGCATACTCAACGACTTACTTGAAATGAAAAGGGAGAAGAAGCGCAAAGACTATTACTACAACAGAGCGAAATCGCAAGGATATCGGTCACGCGCATCTTACAAATTGCTGCAGATCCAAAAACGCTACCGCATCATACGCAAAGGTGACATTGTTGTAGATCTGGGAGCAGCTCCAGGTGGATGGCTCCAAGTCATTCTTGATCTTAACGCGACAGCTATTGCCGTTGATAGGCAGCAAATGGACCCGTTGAAGGGGGTATCTTTCATCCGGAGCGATATTAACTCTCCTGAAACGATAGCAAAAATTCAAAGTATCGCGCAGAGAGTTGACGTTGTCATATCAGACGCCGCTCCCAACCTAAGCGGGATATGGAGTCTAGATCATGCAAGGTCAATCGATCTCGCGCGCTCGGCTCTAAATATAGCTACCCAGATACTCAAGCCGGGAGGCAACTTTCTGGTCAAAGTTTTTCAAGGGGATTTGTTTGATTCGTACTTATGTGAGATGCGCTCCCTTTTTAACTTTACAAGATCTTTCAATCCACACGCATCAAGAAAGGAGAGCGCTGAGATTTACGTAATAGGAAAGCGTTATCGTGACTCGCAGAGAAGCATCTCAGTGGCCTCGATTTAAGCACAGACTTCTGCACAAGCCTATCGAAGGAATCAAAATTACAGGCAGTGCGAGCAAACTATTTACGTACGTATGAAGTATTATTAATCGTAATCTGAGTTCTCACGAATCCCCAGACAATCTTCTCAGGCACGGTGCAAAAAGAGGCGTCAAATGGCGGGAAAAAGCACGACCGGTGTTATGACGAGGTTACTCCTAATTTATTTGGTGATGACGTTAGCATATGCTGTTTTGCGCAATCCAGTTGGCCAAGCCATGAATTATGTTCTCGGTGGTTTGGAAGCAAACCTCCACATGCCTCTTTTCATCACGATTTTGATGCTTTCAGTAATAACGGGCGCGTACAGCTCCCTCCTCCTCAACCGATTCGTCGATCAGCAAAAGGTGAAAGAATCTCAGGCTATGATGAAGGCGTTCCAAAAAGAGTACCGTGAAGCCCAGCTTGCGGGCGACAAGAGTAAATTAAAAAAGCTTGAGCCAAGGCGCGCCGACGTGATGGAGCTCAGCATGGATATTCAAGCACAGACGATGAAGCCCATGCCGTATATACTCATAATCTCGCTTCCGCTATTCGGCTGGCTAAGCTACACAATGTATAATAACCCAGCATTAGCTTCATATGTAGCAACGACAATTGCCATGCCTTACTTTGGGCAATTAGCTTACACTCAAGGAGTGATTTTTGGGTTTCCAGTGTGGCTCATTTGGTACCTGCTTTGCTCGCTGGTTTTTACACAAGTGATTCGGAAGACGCTCGGGATGTGATAGGATCTGGCTTACGGATCTTAAGCCCTTAGAGTTCGAGAGATTTACCTGTAAATCACAGACCGCGTTCTGCGCATTCCCAGCAGCTTAGCGGTTTGTTCCGTACTGATGGCGATTGCTATCGAGCATTCTGCATTTTCATCTGTTACTCAATTGAAGCAAAATCTGCTTTATAGTATCAACGCTCGCATCAGTCTTGAATGATGTGCCTGAAAAATGAGTTTCAGATGCGCGATAGCCGCTCGTGCGTAATCCATTTATGAGCTCCTCTAAGGGCATCGGTGGTTGTTTCAGCTCTCTAAGCAGCCTGTGGTAATCAAAGAATGTTACAGTATCAAGTTCATTCGCGCATAGTTCAATAATTCTCGCAGACTGCTTCTTAGTTCCGAAAACTCCTGTTTCTATCTTTTTTACAATTCTTTTGCAAAACTGAGGAGCGTGTAATGGCCCAAGCCACAGAGGGCCTGCAACAGTCACCTTCCCGCGACAGAGCCGGCAATCTCGCACGCCCATCGGCGAGAGACCCCTAACGATTGACCTGTGTCCGCATTTCTTGCAGTGGACAATGTATCCCAGAGATGCTATACACTCATCTGCTAGCGTAGCGCCCTTATCGATCAGCAGGTATACTCGGTAGTAATGCGCGGTTGCGTGAGCAAGCACAGGCTTGATAGATTTGTCATATTTTGCAAATTCGCGAGCGATCTTTCCGATTAGTATCCTTATGCCAGTTTCAGCGTGATACTCGCTGTTGGCAGGTAACGCGGAATACCTCCTGACTCCGGCGTTAAAATGTACGCCGCTTAGCGGTGCGGTATCTGTTGCGGTCACGCAAAGCATTTTGCACACCGATCTGCAGGCCGAATCCACGAAAGGCATCGGAGATCCAAAAGGATCAACATCAACGACGCTGAATTTTGTTTCTGATAACAGCACGTTGGCGTCTAGGTGTCTTATGTCAACGTCGAGGCCTAGCCGTTTCTTATTAGTTCGCATAAGTCGATACGCTAACGGATTAAGATCATTAAGCGTGACTCTAAGGCGTGCCTCGTTAGCGACCCTTAGCCCTCGGATGCCTGAGCCTCCCAAAGCATCGAGATACGTAAGGGGTCTTTCTCCCCGTTGTTCGCCGGCTAGAAGTTGCATACATGCCACGTTTATATCCCGGCTCACCTCCATTTTTGGATTGTAGAAAACTGAAGCTGAGGACGGGGGGTACGGGGCCGTGGGATCCAAGCGCGGCACCCACACACAAGTCTCACCCTCAATGACGAGCTTCTTTCGCACAGATAAGATTCTGCTTTATCAAGCTTAAGTTTGATTGGGGCGGACCTCGTGTCAAAGAGAGAGTTCCCGCAAGACACAAGGAAGGACACCACAATCGCGATACTAGCGAACCCGCTCAAACTTCCAGCGATCGCTTAGTGGAGCTGTCGCATCGATGCCGACTTTCGTCGTCGTCCCGTCCGGCGCTGCCCGTGGATCTAGCGATGACCCCCTCACGTTCGGGACTATCATGATGTCTAGGTTCCCTTTGACGCGTGTGGCGATCGCAAATTCTACGTCTGACATATTATAAATGTCAATATCGTGATCGATCACTACAACGTGTTTTAAACTTGTGTGGGCCGCAAAAGCTGCCATGATGGCGTTTTTTGCATCTCCCTCAGTTTGTTTTTCTATCTGTACGACCGCATGCAAGTAATGTCTACCACCATCAGTCAGTACCACATTCGTTACCTTAGCGGCATCTTGACATGCTTTGTAAATCAGCGGCTCGTAAGGAAGCCCCATCAAGAGTGAGTGCTCAACGCTGGCAGGCAAGATAGACTGATAGATCGGATCCTCAGTTGACATTAGTCGTGTCAATTCGAGTAGTGGTTCTTGTCTTACGAGGTCATAGGTTCCCGTAAGATCCACAAATGGCCCTTCGCTCGCGGTTTTTTTCGGGTGTATTTGTCCTTCCAAGACGATTTCACTCGGCGGTACCAGCACTCCATTTTCACACTTTCTTAGAGGCTGGGCATGTCCTTTGAGGGCTGCCGCGTAATTGAACTCTAGGCCACAGGGCACTCTGGTCGAGACGGCAAAAAGAGTAACAGGATCGACACCGATAGCGATCGCTACATCTAAAGGTTTTCTTTTTCGCGCGCTTGCTTTATACATCAAATATGAGTGACGTGGCGGAACAAGTCTGACCGCCAGGGAAGTCTTATCGACGACCATCATGCGGTGGATAGAAGCATTTTCTCGGTGTCCGTACTTCGCCACCAATATTCCTGCAGTGATGTAGGGGCCACCATCCCGCTCATGGAATTTCATGATTGGCAACTTTGTAAGATCAGGGGACACGTCTCGAGGCCAATCATACTCTTGATCAAAGGTTTTTCCGGTTGGTTCTGCATGCAGAAGCTTCTTGATGAGGCCCTTTGCGTCAACGCCAAGTGCCTGAGCAAGAATTGCCCGGGAGCCCACCAAGTTAATGACAGCTTCGGAACCGTTGATTTTTTCGAACAACATCGGTCCCTTTCCACGAGCCAGATGAGGCGCTTCGAGTATGGGCGATATCTTTTCTTCGACGACCTCAAGTTCTCCCAGATCCATGAGACGCTGGATGAAGTCTCTCATTTAATCTGCCCACCTCCTTGAAAGTGAGTGGCGTAATTGCAGCAGATCAAGCACGCGAGCGACAATAGTGTCTATGAGGTCGCTAATCGCGGCCGGATGCGTATAAAATCCGGGGCTAGCCGGAAGAATGACAGCGCCAGATTGTGCTAGTTTTAGCATATTACCTAGATGAATGGCGCTTAGTGGTGTCTCGCGGACTACAAGTATCAACTTCCTTTTTTCCTTCAAGCAAACGTCTGCGGCTCGAGTTACAAGATTTGAAGAGATCCCACTTGCGATGCTACCGAGCGTCTTCACGCTGCACGGAATTATCACCATACCGTCGCTGATGTGAGAACCGCTAGCCATAGGCGCAGCGAGATCATTTTCGTCGTAAGCTTGGTCTGCCAGCGACATCACGTAGTTTGAGCCAAAATTAGTCTCAATTTCAATAAGCTGTCGGCCATTTTCGGTCACGATTAGATCTGTCTTGGTTCCAAGTTCTCTTAGAACCTCCAACAACCGAATCCCATATTGCACACCACTTGCACCGGTGATAGCAACTATTATGGTCATTTAAGTGCCTCAATCAATTCGCTAACTAATTCAAGCGATGCTCGAACCACATTACCAATCTGTTCCTTTGATGCATTATTTATGTGGATACCCACTAATACAATGCATGTTCGCTGCAACGCACTTGAAAGCCGTAGGGCAGCTTCTTTAGCGACAACGTCGTCCCGATGACCAGGTACCGTGATTACTGAAGCATATGGCCTTGTCAAAAAACCGCCAACCGCAGCGGCTCCCGCGTGGGCTTCTCCCCCTGAGATTATGACCAGCAGGTCCTGTCCTAAGAACTGCGCCTTAAGCTGTAGCTCCACTGAGCCTATACTCCTTGCTAAAGTCAAGCTGTCCTCAGACAAGTACCTGCCTCTTCCCTGATATGGTAAGTCTGATGCTTCCAACACCGACGATGGTTAGAAAATCAGCATCAACTCCTGTCCTAAGTCTGTCTTTCTCACATTCTTAACACTTTGTAGGTTTGTAAAACCTTCGTTTGCAGCTAAACGCAATCAGCTACCTTATGCAGACAGCTACTGCGAACAAGACGGTGGGGTAAGAAATTACCATGGCAGCAGGAGATAATCATTTATTGGTGGCAGTTCTCAGTAAAGTCGGAGGACTAATTTTGTTGGTATTATCCGGTGGGACTGGCGGGCCTAAGCTCCTTCAAGGGCTGCTTTTCGAAACCGCTGAGCCAGAGATTACTGTCGTCGTTAACACCGGGGACGATATATGGATTTCCGGCAACCTTGTGTGCCCGGACCTTGACACAGTTGTCTATACTATAGCGGGAGTTATGACTGAACGATGGTGGGGCATAAGCGGCGACACTTTTAGGACTCATGAAGAGCTGCTCAGGCGCGGCTACAAGGAAAGCCTCGTTATTGGGGAACTCGACAGAGCGACGCATATTCTGCGCACGTATCTGCTAGGCCGGGGCAAAACACTGACAGAAGCTACGCTTGATATATGCAGATCGTTTGGGGTTTCGTCCACGGTGCTGCCTATGACTGATGACTTTGTTCCCACCACGATAATCACAGACCAAGGCGAGATGCACATTCAGGATTTTCTCGTTACGCACGAGCGCAAGCCAGGAGTGTTGCAAGTCAGATCGAAAAGCGGCGCCATGACCTCAGAGGTTAAGGCGGCGCTAGGATGCCATACTTCGGTAATTGTAGGGCCTTCAAATCCGATATCGAGCATCGGTCCTATACTAAATGTCAAAGGCGTGCGCAATACGCTGAAAGAGCGATTCGTGGTTGCCGTCAGCCCGATAATACGTGGAAGGCCGTTAAGCGGGCCGGCAGCACAGTTTATGGAATCTCAGGGATTCCCAGTCAGCTCATTAGGTGTCGCCCAATGTTATGAAGACTTTCTCGATGTCTTAGTCGTTGACAAAGCAGATTTTGACATCAAAGCGCGTGATATGCCCGGAAGCATTCGCATAGCCCGTGCTGACACGATCATGCACGGAATTGAAGAGAGTAAGGCACTCGCCGCGCACATATTAGAAATAATTGATCAAAATACCGTCTGACGATCGTTCGCCTAGACGAGGTGATGACAACACAAAGATAAATAACAGCGAGCTATAATGTTAAGATGTGTCATTAAGCGCCACGAGGCGCTAACCTAAAGAGTGGCTACTTCGTCATATAGAACAGAGGTTTCACTTTGCCGCAGCTAGATTTTGGACTGACTATCGGGGACATCAAGATATCAAACCCATTGGTTCTAGCGTCGATAGCTGGACTAACAGATAGTTCATTTGCGGTATCAAGAAGCGTTGGACTCGCAATTCTCGGCGGATATAGCATCGATAAGGCAACAATTGAGGCATCGAAAGGCCTTATCAAGAAGGGGCGGAGTGAGTTTGCTTACGAGGAGCCAAAATCTGTTATCGAAAATGAACTCGGCGTGATGAACACAACTGATATGGCAGCCGGCGTTAATGTGCGATCGGCTACACTGGAGCCTTTAATATCGATAGCAGAAGTAGCTCGTCGAAAGCGTGCGATCCTTGAGCTAAATGTGCATTGTCGACAGCCCGAAATGCAGGCCATAGGAGTCGGCGAATCTATGCTTCACGATCCCAATAAGCTCACAGAATGGATAGATGAACTCAAACAAACCGACGTCACACTCGCCGTAAAGGTGCGCGCAGGCGTAGTGGATGACGTCACGCTGGCAAAAATTATCGATAAAGCTGGAGCTGATGCGCTGCACGTCGACACAATGGACGCAGGCACTAAATTAGTTAAAAAAGTGAGAGATATTACCTCGCTCAAAATCATTGCGAATAACTCAATCGTCGATTACAAAAGTGCCTACAAGATGCTTTCAATGGGAGCTGACTTCGTTTCTGTTGCTCGCGCAGCAATAACGAGCGATACAGCTGTGAAGAGTATGTTGAATGGCATCCAAGCGTTGCAAGAAACCGTTGGCTGGTACAACGCTCCAAAACACATTTGCGCGGGCGGGGATCTGCGAGGCTTGGCTTTCTGCTGTATGCCAGTTAAGAATTGTCCGCTGCGTTACGTGTTGAAGCGCGCAGGAATTACTGAAGAAGAATATATCCGGATCAAAGAGAGTTTTATTGATACTGAGCTCGGAGAGGGAGCAAATACCTGTTTTGGCAGCATGGTTTGGTGTTGCAAAATAACTCGTCCGTGTCCGTGGCGCGATAGCACTTTACAAGACCTGGGTTTTTCAGACATCGAGTATATGCAACTCAAAAAGAAACTCGCGGAAAAACTTCTGCGCTGCCGAAAGATTGAGTGAGCTTTTTTTATATGCGTAACGACGACTTTATCGCAGGCTGTGCTGAATTGGCGATGCTGCTCGAGGTCTCTGCGACACCTAAACCCGGCAATGTGGATCGAACCCACGACTTTCAGGATGTTACGTATGAGCACTTCCTTGCCTCCGCGGTTGGCATCTCTCCAGTGTTCAAAAAAGCGGCATCCACGAGGTTTCAGATTGGTGACCTTATTTTCGATGCGGTCAACGCCAGCACGCAATGGCAGAAAGCTGGAAACTGCCACTTCGGGGCCACTGTATTATTAATTCCCCTGTGTGTGGCCGCCGGTAAGAGCAGCAAACTATCACAGCTCAAACAGAAGGTTGTCGGCGTAGTGAAAAACACCACAAGCGCCGACGCTGTGCAGTTCTATAAGTCGTTTCACTGCGTTGATGTGCGTGTGCAGGAACGTCACTTCCTTGACGTAAAGGATCCAAAGTCGCTACAAACGATTCTCGATCAAGACCTAACGCTTTACAAAATAATGCAGTTATCAAGCCCGAACGACACCCTTGCTAGAGAATGGGTTGAGGGGTTTCCACGAACCTTTCACGGCTCTCAACTTATGCAACAATACTTTCAGTCAGGGCTTAGTGTAAACGACTCAATTGTACAACTATTTCTTAAGCTGTTAGGAGAGTTTCCGGACACGCTTATCGCCAAGAAATGGGGCATGGAAGTGGCACGTGAGGTCTCCACCACGGCCAGGGGCGTAATGAGAGACGGCGATGTCCAAGATTTTGATAGAGACCTTGTGCAACGAAAGATCAATCCAGGTACGACGGCGGATCTAGTAATTGCATCCCTATTTGTAACACTCCTAGGGGGGCTCAGATACTGATGGCGATTGAATTTGGGCGCGGAATTTCCGAAGTGCTTGTTACGACCTGGGGTGAGAGACCAAACGCGGCTCCGATGGGCATCATAAGTCGCGACTCCCTTTTCATAGCCATGTACAAAGATACGCATACTTTTTCGAATGTTAAACAAAACGGTAAGCTTGTTGCAAA